>MDSX01003064.1_pt1 | contig 16595 bp, 13 predicted proteins | sample 811141 | NCBI WGS metagenome assembly MDSX01 (sample SAMN05326642, study PRJNA326480) | marine metagenome | isolation source: seawater | place: Atlantic Ocean: South East | collected 2010 | reverse complement strand
CATTGATGCAGAGTCAGATACTTTTACAGTAGAAGACGATTTGTTTGCTAAAATTCAGCTTAACTTGAGGCAAGAAAAAATCGCTTGCGTTTTAGTAGATGAGGCACAATTCCTAACGTCTGAACAAGTCTGGCAACTCGCGAAAGCCGTGGATGATCTTGCAGTTCCTATTATGTGTTATGGTTTGCGAGTTGACTTCTTAGGAAATCTTTTTCCAGGTTCAGCATCTTTGCTAGCACTAGCGGACGAGATGCGGGAAATAAGAACAATTTGTCATTGTGGAAAGAAAGCAACTATGGTTGTGCGACAAGATGAAAATGGCAACATAGTTAAAGGCGGCGATCAAATACACATCGGAGGCAATGAAACTTACATATCATTATGCCGGCGACACTGGCGCAAAGCTTTTGAGAATTAGAAGAAATAGTTGGCTTAGTGATTTCTAGTATTAGTCATATCAAAACTTATTTTCGCTATTATAAAGTCGCACACTTTTAGAAAAATTATTCCATACTGTTATTGTTTTAAAATAATCCAGTTACTATTTCTATTTCTAATTGAAACCATATAACCAATACGGGTATTCACAACATTTCTGTCCTACAAAAAATTAGGAATTATTAGATTTAATTTTTGCGTTTAACACCGAAATTTAGCAACACACATCACCATTTAAAACTTCCAATATGAAAAAATAAAAGTTTTGCCATAAACTAGGTATTTTGATAATATCAAATTAAATACGCTATTATCAAAAAACGCTTGTGAGAATCAAGCTTTCCAATAATAAAAAAGGCAACAGGGACATGAAAATGAATTTAGAACGTACAAACATCTTTCAATCTGATGGGCAGTTTTTGGACGCTAGACATGGGAAATCTTCTCTATCGCCGAACCAAAAAACGCGCACTATCCAATCGGTAGACCGAGCCTTAATAATTCTGGAGATTATAGCAAATAAAAGTAATGGCATGACAGTCACTCAGGTTTCAGAGGCCGTTGGGCTCAATATTTCGACATGCCATCATCTACTTTCCACTTTGGTTCAGCGGGGTTATGTATCCCACTTAGGTCGCGCGCAAGGCTATGGTTTAGGCCCAAAACTATCGGAGCTAATCGAAGTTTCTGGGCAACAGGAAGATCCTGAGTTTTTATTGGCCACTGATCTGCATAATCTAAGCGAGCGACTTGGTCACGGAGTACAATTTGCTATTTTGAGCGGTAATGCCTTAATGACCAAACTCAGTGTTTCGGATCCGAAAGCACAAATAAACGAGCCGAGTGAAGTTAAGAAAATGCATGCTTTACATGCAACAGCCACTGGCAAAGCAATTTTGGCGTGGATCCCTGATACAGAATTAGCGCGAATTATTTCTATTAACGGTTTGGAAAGCTACACAGAAAAAACTCTAACGACACTATCTGGCTTAATTGAAGAACTTCGGCTTGTTAGACGTTTTAAATACGCAATAGATGACGAAGAGTTTTGCAAAGGCGTTGTATGCATTGGAGCAACAATTCGTGAAGGTGCTGGTGCAGTAATAGGGTCAATTTCCGTTACTATGCCATCCGACTTAGCAACAGATTTCTACCGCAACAAAATAATCAAAGAAGTAATAGATGCCTCAAATCTTTTTTCTAACAGACTCCGAAAACAAAGCGTTAACCATTTTTAAATAAAGGACACAAACAATGCCAATGCCAGATAACGTATCATGTAGTAAAACCTACCCGATCCCTGAAACAATGAAAGCTTGGGTGCTTGGGAGTCCAGGAGAAATCTCCCTAGAAGATAAGCCAATACCAGTTCCTGATAAGGCAGAAGTTTTGGTGAGAATTGATGCAGTTGCAATTTGCGCTACTGATCTAGAAATAATATACCACGGTCCACCAGCGCAAATCCAAGGTGGAGAACCTTTCAACAAAAACTTCACTCCAGGTCATGAGTATATGGGAACTGTGGTTGCCTTAGGGCCCGGCGTTGATGAATATACAATTGGAGAACGAGTGACTGTTGAAATCCATGCAGGCTGTGGACAATGTAAGCGGTGTCGCCAAGGTATGTACACATCTTGCCACAACTACGGAAAAAATTATGGTGATGTAGATAAGGGTCATAGGGCTAATGGCTTTACGACTGATGGCGGTTTTGCCGAATATGCGGTGAATAACGTAAACACCTTGGTGCACGTTGCAGACACTATGAGCGATGAAGAGGCAACTCTCGTAGTAACTGCTGGAACAGCTATGTATGGTTTGACAGAACTAGGAGGTTTAGTTGCAGGTGAGAGCGTTGTCGTCACAGGGCCGGGGCCTATTGGCTTGATGGGTGCTGCGGTCGCCAAAGCTTTGGGAGCACAACCAGTTATTCTGACTGGAACACGCGATAACCGACTTGAGATTGGCAAACAACTTGGTGCTGATCATGTGATTAACGTTCGCAACGAGGATGTTGTAAGCAAAGTCCGAGAATTGACTGGCGGTAAAGGCGTTGACTACGTAGTAGAATGCGCAGGAGCAAAAAATGGCGTGAACGAGGCAGCCCAAATGCTTAACCGTGGAGGAAAGATTTGTCTGGCTGCTTTTCCTGGTGAGGATGCCCCGATCGATGTGGCTTATTTGGTTCGAAATAATATCTATCTATTTGGCATTCGAGGTGAAGGCAAAACAGCCACGCATCGTGCAGAAGCATTCATGCGCCAAAAACGTTTTGATGCTACACTTATACACACACATACCTTTGAAATGACAGATCTCAAAGAAGCACTGCGTTACGCGAAAGATCGTGTTGAAGATGCGATAAAAGTTGTTGTGAAAAACAAGCACGCTGAGACCTACAAGGTCGCCGCTGAATAAGCTTGATTGAGAAGGAGACGAGCCCCCCATGCTGACTTGCGATACGTATCACCTCCCTACCACGCTACGGGACGCTTTGGAGCTTTGGTCCAAGGCCCCCAAGGGCAGCAGGCTCGTTTCCGGTGCAACTGATATTTTGCCCTGGGCCCGAGAAGGGCGTGCGGGTGATGTTCATATTCCTTCCTTCGTTGATGTGACGAGGGTTGCAGAATTCAGAGGACATTCCGTTGCTCATGGTCGGATTAGATTAGGTGCAAACACAGTCTATCAGCACTTCCTGACAGACGGGGTGCTCAAGCACTTGCTCCCTTGTATGCCTTATTGCGCAATTTGGTTTGCAGATGATCAAATCCGCGAACAGGCAACGCTTGCAGGTAATCTGGCAAACGCATCACCGGTTGCCGATGGAACTCCTGCTGTTGCGGCTCTCAACGGTGGAGTTGAACTCGCGCGTCTGGAAGATGGTGAAATCAAAACGAGAAACTTTACTGTCTCAGATTTCATTTTAGGGCCTGGCCGAACTGTTATGCAACCCGGCGAGATCATCACATCCGTTTCACTCGACGCATTGGCAGGCTATGGTGGTTCCTTTCAAAAAGTGGGGCAGCGCAGGTCGTTGGTAATTTCCATCGCTTGCTGTGCAGCCCTTGTCAAAGCGGACAGTACTGGCCGCGTTTTCGATGACGTACGACTGGCACTTGGTGGCGTTGGACCCCGGCCAATAAGATTGAACGCCGTTGAATCTCAATTGCGCGGCGAGGAGATTTCACGCCGTACCATTAATAATGCCGCACAATTGGCAGCAGATGAAGTCGCATCGCGAAGCCGTCAGGAATACCGCCGCAGTGTTGTAATCGGATTTGTCAAAGCGGGCATCGAGGAAGCATTGGAAGATCAACCAGACGTCGAAGCTAAATTTGAGGATATGGAAAATGCCTAAGTTGCACATTGACCTGACGGTCAACAATCGCAAAATCTCCAAAGAAACGGATGCTCACAAGCGCCTCTTGGACTTCCTGCGCGATGACTTGAACCTAACAGGAACCAAAGAAGGCTGCGGCGCCGGCGAGTGCGGGACTTGCTCTGTTTTCGTCGATGGCAAGCTGGTCAAGTCTTGCCTGATGCCGGTCGCTAAAGCATCTGGGGCGAAAATCGAAACCATCGAAGGTTTGGCAGATCCCGGTTCTTTGACGCCAATGCAAAAGGCCTTTCACAAAACCGGTGCAAGCCAGTGCGGATATTGTATTCCTGGAATGGTGATGGCAGCCACCTCGGCATTGCGAGAAAACCCAAGCGCCGACATCGAAGAAATCAAAGAACGTCTTGGCGGAAACATCTGCCGTTGCACCGGATACACCAAGATTTTCGAAGCCGTTGAAATTGCAAAGGCTGTGATTGCGGGAAATATGCCAGAAGAAGCATTGGACGAAGAGCCAGTCGGTGAGTCCTACATTGGGCACAACGTTCGCAGGCTTGATGCTCCATCAAAAGTATCCGGTCGCTTGCGTTATGCTGCTGACATAAAGATGCACGACATGCTTCAGATGCAGGTTCTACGCTCGCCTCATCCGCATGCAAATATTGTTTCGATTGATACATCTGAAGCCGAAGCGATGGACGGTGTCGTATGCGTGATTACGTCCGATGATGTGCCAGCAGAAACCGATGGGTTTGGTGTTTTCGTTCATGATCAGCCGATTATGGCGCGCGGAAAAGTACGCCACGTCGGTGAAGCAGTTGCTGCTGTGGCAGCAGAAGATCTAGTTGCCGCTCGCAGAGCGTTGTCCAAAATCAAGGTCGAGTACGAAGAATTGCCTGGTGTCTATAACCCGGAAGACGCGATGAAGGACGGGGCGGCTATCGTACATGACTATGCCGCCAACAATATCGTCAAGCATATCCCAGTCAGAAAAGGCAATGTAGCCGCAGGTTTTGCTTCTGCAGATATTATTCTTGAAGACGATTTCTCTACTCAACAAGTTGAGCATGCCTACTTAGAGCCAGAAGCAGGCATTGCTTACGTCGACCCTGATGACGTGATTGTCGTCATGTCGCCGTCGCAGAACATCACACACCATCGGCACATGTTGGCGCATATTCTTGGTCAACCGATCAATAAGGTTCGCTTTATCATGAGCCCAGTTGGCGGTGGTTTCGGCGGCAAGGAGGACATGATTTATCAGGGCATGTTGGCTCTTGTGGCTATGAAGACGCATCGCCCTGTACAGTTAAACTTCACTCGAGAAGAAAGCATCATTGCCTCCGCAAAAAGGCACCCATCACGTGTTCACTACAAGATGGGCCTCAAGTGGAATGGCGAAATAACGGCGATCCAATTCAGCATGATTTCCGATGGTGGTGCATATGGTATGTCCAGCGAAGGCGTAATGCGCAAAGCAGCAATTCTGTCATGCGGTCCCTATGAAGTCCACAATTTGAGCGTCGACACAACAGCGGTTTACACAAACAATACCCCATCCGGAGCTTTTCGAACTTTTGGGGGCATGCAGGCCCAGTTCGCGACTGAAAGTATGATGGACATGGCTGCTGAAGCGCTTGAGATGGACCCATTTGAGATCCGCCGGGTTAACATGATGAAGGTCGGTTCGAAAACCCATACCCAGCACAAACTGACTGCAGCTTCGCTTGATGCCTGCTTGGACACAGCAGAAACAGAGTCACGCTGGGAAAAAGGGACTCCGAATGTTCGCGGAAGTTATCGGTCCGATTTGGGAGGCGATGACACGCGAGCACCTTGCACATTGGGTGCCCGATTTACGGATCGCAAAACGTCCAAAGATGAGAGAGTAGCCTGATGGAACGTAAACTTCGAGGCCGTGGAATGGCGGCCAGCTGGTACGGAATTGCGCGAACAGCCACGATTGACCGTGCGGGTGCCTGGGCGGAACTGGATGATGGTGGGACTGCCAAGATCGTCACAGGGGTAACAGAGATCGGTGAGGGTATCTTGACGCTTCTTTGCCAGGTTGCTGCAGATGAGCTGGGGATCAAACCATCAGAGGTTACGATTGGTGACAACGATACAGCTCGTTCACCTGAAGCCGCTCATGCTGGAGCGACACGCCAGACGTATATGCTAGGCAACTCGGTTCATTTGGCGGCACAAGAGGCAAAAAAGCACTTGTTCGAAGAATTGGCCGACCACTGGGAGGTTGAACTCGACACATTGCAGTCTTTCGATGGAGAAGTCTGGGCGAATGGAACGAACCTACGCATCACGATGGAAGATGCAGTGGCGATTTGTAAAGCGCGCGGAGTTGTTCCCGTTGGCTCAGCCTCTTTCACTGCGCACGGAACAGGCCTTGATCCAATTGATGGATCCGGCAGTCCATGGCAAACATATGTATTTGGGACACAAGTCGCAGAAGTTGAAATCGATACCTATACTGGAGAAGTACAAGTTTTAGGTATATGGGCAGTACATGATGTTGGAAGAGCAATTAATCCGCGCGGCGTCGAAGGTCAAATAGAAGGTGGCGTAGTTCAAGGTCTTGGGCAAGCTTTGATGGAAGATTACCAAACCGTTAATGGCCATACCACAACGCACGGATTTGCAAAATATATTTTGCCAACTTCACTCGACATTCCCCAGATAAACTGCACGTTAGTTGAGGATCCTGATCCATTAAGCCCCTTGGGAGCAAAAGGGATTGGTGAGCCTGCTCTAGTTCCAACTGCCCCTGCCGTAATGAACGCGATTTATGATGCAATCGGCGTAAGGATTAAGGCTTTACCTGCAACCCCAGAAAAAATATTGGCCGCACTTGAAACGAAGCTAATGAACGAAGAACGGGCAATCAAAACGGCTCAATAAGCGCGAATTGGAGCTGAATGTTAAAGCGCAAAAACAAAAATGTGGAGGAATAAATGAAACTTTTGAGGAATTTAAAATATGGCATCTTTGCTTTGGCAACTGGGGCAATGCTTTCAATAGGAAATAACGCCCATGCGGAGTATCCAGAAAAGTCAGTAGATATGACAATTTTATTTGGGGGCACCGCTAACGCTATTGGTCAGCTACTATCTGAATTGATGTCAGCTGAATTAGGAAAAGCTGTTGTACCTGTAAGTCGTACTGGCGGCGGTGGAGCAGTAGGTTATTCGCATGTTGTTTCTACCAAACCAGATGGCTACAGTATAGTTTGGAACTCAAATTCAGTAAGCACTACTCATCATACCGGAAGGGTCCCGTTCGACTACACGGCTTTTGCGCCTATCGCTAGGGTCTCTACCGAGGTGCCAGCGCTTGCAGTAAACAGCTCTTCAGGATGGAAAAGTCTTAACGATTTAGATGCCGCTCTTTCTAAAATGGATGGCAAATTAAAAGTTGGTATTTCGGGCAAGGGATCCTTCACGCATCTCACAACAGCAGCACTTTTCGACAAGATGGGCCATAGTGATAAGATTTCTTACATCTCATATGGCAAAGGCAAAGCTCCTGTAGAACTGTTAGCAGGTCGTATCGATGCAGCAATTCAGTGGCCCGGTCAATTCGTCTCATATGCTGAAGCGGGAGAATTAAATGTTTTAGCCGTTACTGGCGATGAACGGGTTTCAGTTTTACCTGAAGTGCAAACTGCTATGGAACAAGGCGTTGAGGTAAACATAGTAATGTGGCGTGGGCTAGCTGCACCAAAGGGAACACCGCCTGCGGCAATTGAAAAGCTTCAAAACGCTGCTGCTGCTGCTATTGCGAGCAATCAATTTCAAGAAGCTGCTAAAAATATAGGCTTCGCCACAGCCTATCTGGACGCGCAGGCATTTGGAGCATTAATTGCTAAGGATGATGCTTTTTACGGTAATTTACTAAAAGAGCTTGGTTTAGCAAAATAACATACTTGCTGGAATAATAAGATGACAAACCGTATTCAAACAATCATTTTGGGGATCTCACTTTTGTTGATTTCCCTTACATGGTCGTGGTTTGTCATCAAAACAATTCCGCCAGGTTATGGGGACGGTGAGATTGGAGCAAGAATTTTTCCCCTCACATTTGGGATGTTATTGGGTGCTTTAGCATTACTAATGCTGTTCAAGGAGCTCTTAACACCAAAAACACAGGCAGAAGTAAATTTTAGCTCTGACCAACTACAGAATTTACCTAGTAATTCTTTGTACTGGATTCCAGCAATTATAGTCATGCTTGAGATAATTTTGTATGGATTTTTGCTAGAAAAAATTGGTTTTGTACTCGCCACACCGTTGGTGATTGTTTTGGTTATGGTATTAAGCCTTAAAATACGGTCGATTAAGAAAATTCTAATTATGTCCTTTGGACTTACTGCAACCTGCTGGATCATTTTTGAAAAAATCTTTGGAATTTACTTAGCTAACGGTCTTTGGATAAATTTGGGTTAAAAGATGGAACTTTTTTTACAAGCTCTTTCGTTAGCAGTAAACCCTTCAGCGATCGCAGCGGTAGGTCTTGGCTCATTAGTTGGGATTATTTTTGGTTCAGTACCAGGTTTGACTTTTACAGTCGCACTTGCTTTAGCATTGCCTATGACCTTTAGCATGGATCCCGTGCCAGCAATTGGTTTGCTTTTAGGAACTTACATCGGCGGAATGACTGGCGGGTCAGTTTCTGCAATTTTACTTGGCATTCCTGGAACTCCCTCGGCAGCTGCTACAGTTCTAGACGGACACCCCATGACGAAACAGGGTGAAGCTTCGATTGCCTTAGGAACCGCAATCTTTGCTTCAGCATTTGGAGGAATTTTTAGCCTTTTAGTGATGATCGTGTCTGTGGATCTAGTATCTAAATTTGCAATCGGGTTTGGACCAGCAGAAATATTTGCCTTAGTACTATTTGGTATGTCCACGATTTGTGGCTTATGTGGGGAGTCCGTATTAAAAGGCGTGATTGCAGGTCTCATTGGTTTAATGATTATGACGATCGGTATTGATGCATTAGAAGGAGTTCCAAGAATGACCTTTGGAAGCATCAATCTTTTGCAAGGGGTAAACCTTCTTGTTGCTATGATAGGTTTATTCGCTGTTCCTTTTATTATTGAAGCGTTTTCAGAACAAAAGTCCGATCAAAACAAAAAAAAGCGCATCGCAAATGTGCGAGCGGAACTACCCTCTTTTAAGATGCTGTTTGGAAAAATCTGGCTAATGCTCCGTTGTTCTATTTTGGGGACCGCTATTGGGGCCATACCTGGGACAGGAGGAGCCATTGCCTCATTCCTTGCATATGACCATGCCAAAAGATTCTCAAAAACACCTAAAAGCTTTGGTAAGGGCAACATTGAAGGGGTTATCGCTCCCGAAACAGCAAATAATGCAGTAACAGGCGGGACACTAATTCCTTTGCTTTCCCTAGGCATACCGGGTGATCCCGCTACGGCAATTGTATTGGCAGGATTAATGATCCACGGCATAACCCCCGGACCAGCATTATTCATGAGCCATGCTGGCGAAGTCTACGGAATGTATATAGCAGTCATTCTTGCTTATGTTTGGGTGCTCGGATTGCAAATTTTTGGAATCAGGATATTTGTTCATGTCTTAAAAATTCCACGCCAAACCCTAGCAATTTGCGTTCTCATCTTGTGCACAATTGGAGCCTATTCAGTACGCAGTAGTGCGTTTGATATTTATACTATGGGTGTAATTGGCTTTTTTGCCTATATTTTGATAGCCCTTCGAGTGCCTATTACGCCAATCATTTTAGGCATGGTCCTTGGCCCAACATTGGAAAACGAATTCAGAACAGCTATGATGCTATCTGGTGGAAGCTATGAAATATTCCTCGCATCGCCGACATCACTCACTTTTTTTGCGCTTGCTTTGAGTATAATCGGCCTACAACTGACCAGCGAAATTCGATCTAAATATAAAACTAAAACAAAGATAGAAACCCAAAATGTTAGATAAGAACAAAACTCAAACTTTCGATAAGCAAGCAACACGAGATCGAGCAATCAGATTGGCCAAAAAGCCATTTGACAAGGCTCTCAACCTAGATAACTCACCAGAATTGCATACAATGTCTTTATCTGAAGGCTTGGTCATTGGTTTGTTAAAACAAGGAATTAAACGGTATTTTGTAATCTTTGGGCATGGATCAACCGATCTTGGTGAAGTTTTGCGAGTTTATCAAAACGAAGGCGTAGTTGATGTTATAAACTGCCGAAACGAGGTTGAGATGGCCCATGCGGCTACTGCTTATGCATGGGTATATAAAGAAACGCCAGCTGTCGTTACTTCAATCGGCCCTGGTGGGTTACAGGCTATGGCCGGATCCCTTGCAGCTGCCTCCAATGGGGTTGGGGTTTATCACATTTATGGAGACGAAACGACGCAAGGTGAGGGATATAATATGCAACAAGTCCCGAAACCCGAGCAGGGAGTTTTTGGAAAGTTAACAGCCCTTATGGGGCAATCGTATACTTTGCACACACCAGGTGCCCTGCGCGAATGCTTGCGTCGTGGTGCGTCCTGTGTGAACCATCCTTATAAGCCTGGACCATTTTTCATAATGCTTCCAATCAATACACAACCGCAAAAAGTAATGCTGAACCTTGCCACATTACCTGAAAAAATAAAACTAGCAGACTTATCACTTGCCAGAGCATCCGATCTAAAAGAAGCGGTAAAGATTTTACGCAGCTATAGCCGTATTGTGATAAAATCAGGTGGAGGTACTAGAGATCACTTTAAAGCATTACGCCTTTTTGCGAATGAAATTGGAGCTCCCGTAATACTATCACCGGGGTCAACTGGAGTTTTATCAGACACGGATCCAAGAAATATGTATGTCGGAGGATCAAAAGGATCGATTTCAGGAAATTATGCAATGCAGAACGCAGATGCAGTAATTATGATAGGGACGCGAGCTGTTTGCCAAGCAGATTGCTCAGGCGCCGGTTACCCAAATGCAAAATCTGTAATCAATATTAATGGCGACTTTGATGATCTGACCCACTACGCGAATACTGCATGTCTCCCTGGCGATATTACTGCAACGTTAGAAATGTTGCTCGAAGAGCTTAATGGAGATACAGGAAAAAAATTACGTGAACCGTGGCTTGAAGAATGTCACGCCAAAAAGCTTGAATGGGGAGAATTTAAAACTACACGAATTACGGCTCAACCAATATTTGATGAAGTCTGGAATTGCCCAGTTTTAACTCAACCATCGGCCATTCATACAGTAGCTAAATTTGCCAATCAGATTGAAGCGATAAAATTTTTTGATGCTGGCGATGTTCAAGCAAATGGCTTTCAAATAGTAGAAGACCATCAACCTGATCAAACATTTACGGAAACGGGTGCATCTTATATGGGCTTCTCCGGATCTGCTTTACTTTGCTCAGCCTATTTAAAAAATCCAAAGTACGGTATTGCTTTTACCGGTGACGGGTCCTTTATGATGAACCCACAAATTTTGATCGATGCTGTAGAGCATGGAGTGAAAGGTATGATTGCACTTTTTGATAATCGCCGTATGGCAGCTATAACAGGCTTGCAGCAGATCCAATATGGAAAAGAATTTAAAACAAATGATACGGTTGCCGTTGACTATGTTGCGATGGCGAACGCGGTCCAAGGAGTTCGAGCCATTTTTGGTGGTAACGAAGTAAAAGATCTCCAAAAAGCGCTGAGCGAAGCCCATTCCCACGAAGGCTTATCACTAGTGCATATTCCTGTTTATGCTGGAAACGATCAAACAGCGTCTATGGGGGCCTATGGAGTATGGAATGTCGGAAATTGGGTTGACGATGTTCAAACTCAACATATGAAATCAAATATATAAGGAAAATAGAATGTACCAGGATTTAAACCTGTTTATAAAAGGCGTTTGGCGTCCAGCATCCGACTCCAATACTAAGACCGTGACAGATCCTGCAACCGAGGACGTTTTGGGCAATATTGCCGTCGCCACAAGTAAAGATGTAAGCTCTGCATTAAATGCCGCAGAAGATGGATTCTCAATTTGGCGCAGAACAGGAACATGGGATCGTGCTGCAAAAATTCGTAAAATTGCCGATCTAATTCGTAAAAGACAATCAGAAATAGCTCGTATAATGTCACTTGAAACAGGAAAGCCAATTGGTGAAGCTATGGGTGAAACGGGGGCAGCAGCAGATCAATTTGAATGGTATTCAGAAGAAACAAAACGAATTTATGGCCAAGTAATAGAATCACGTACAATAGATACTAGAATGTCCGTAATATACCAACCAGTAGGTATTGTTGCTGCATTTTCAGCTTGGAATTTTCCAGCATTATTACCAGCACGGAAAATTGCGGCTTCTTTAGCTGCCGGTTGCGCAATTATTATAAAACCTGCAGGCGAGACACCCGGTAGCTGCGCCGCAATCGTTCAGGCTTGTCACGACGCCGGTATACCTGCCGGTGTCGTAAATATGCTTACAGGCAACTCTAACCAAATAGCAAAGCAGATGATTGAGTCTCCAGTTGTAAAGAAAGTTAGTGTCACCGGGTCAATAGAAGTCGGTAAAAAAATCTTATCTTTAGCTGCAAATGGTGTGAAAAAAGTATCAATGGAACTTGGTGGGCACGGCCCAGTGATTATATTTGAGGACTATGACCCCAAAAAAGCTGCAGAAGCTTGCGCACTTACAAAGTTTCGTAATTGTGGACAAGTTTGTATCTCACCGACTCGGTTTTACGTACATGAGAATAACTACAAAGAGTTTTCCGAACATTTCGTTAAGGTCGCACGCTCATTAAAAATTGGGAGAGGCCTTGAAAGCGGCGTTCAAATTGGCCCAATGGCAAACCAGCGAGGCCTTGAGATTATCAAGAAAATGATAACCGATGCTGTAGATAAAGGGGCTGAGCTTTTAGCTGGAGGAAAATCACCTGCTGGCTTTGACAAAGGCTATTTTATGGAGCCAACCGTACTAGGGAATGTGTCTGATGATGCTTTAGTCATGAAAGAAGAACCCTTTGGGCCAATTGCGCCAATAACTAAGTTTCGTGGTTATGAAGAGGTAATCAACCGAGCAAATAGCTTACGTTTCGGACTCGCCGGGTACATCTTCTCTAATAATTTAAACATTTCCACGCGAGCTTATGAGGACTTAGAGGTAGGAATGGTAGGAGTAAACGAAATGTTACTTGCGACCGCTGAGGCCCCATTTGGTGGTGTCAAAGAAAGCGGATCCGGTCGGGAAGGCGGAAGTCTTGGGATTCATGATTACCTAGAACCAAAATACGTTAGAACAAAACTTGCGGACTAAATATAATGACTGGTGAAAAAACACAGGGGCTATCACGAGGCCTAACTAATTATGGTGACTTTGATTTCTCTGTCTATTTGCGCCGCTCTTTTGCGTCATCAATGGGATATTCTAAAGAAGTCTTAAAAAAACCAGTAGTCGGAATAGCTAATAGTTTTTCGGGTTTCAATAATTGTCATCGTAATTTTCCAGAACTTCTTGAGGCAGTGAAACGCGGTGTTTTATTAGGTGGAGGACTTCCAATAGAATTTCCGACTATTTCGTTAGGTGAAGTGTTTCTCAGTCCAACGAGCCTTAAATTTAGAAATCTTATGGCTATGGACGTTGAAGAAATGATCCGCGCCCAGCCGATGGACTCGGTAGTTTTAATGGGAGGCTGTGATAAAACTGTACCTGCACAATTGATGGGCGCCGCTTCCGCAAATCTTCCAGCAATTCAATTAGTTGCCGGCCCTATGATGACATCACGCCATGGTGAAGAACGCTTAGGTGCTTGTACCGATTGCCGTAGGTTTTGGGGGAAATATCGAGCTAAAGAGGTGTCCAGTGAGGAAATAAATTTAATCGAAGGGCGTCTTGCAACTACTGCCGGCACATGCGCGGTAATGGGTACTGCATCAACAATGGCTTGTATTGCCGAAACGCTAGGAATTTCCCTACCTGGTACAGCTGCTATACCAGCCGTGCACGCCGACCGACTTCGGGCGGCTGAAGCATCCGGGCTCGCGGCCGCAAAGATGATAACTTCTCCGATACCTCCAAGTGAAGTCATCACTGAAAAATCTGTTGAAAATGCCATGCGCGTTTTACTTGCACTGGGAGGATCGACCAATGCAATAATTCATCTTACTGCTATTGCAGGACGGTTAGGTATCTCGATTTCTTTAAAACGCTTAAACGAACTTTCTGATTCGACCCCTGTTTTGGTAAATTTGAAACCGGTTGGCACACATTACATGGAAGATTTTTTCTATGCAGGTGGTATGAGCGGCGTCTTAAGAGAACTTAAACCACTTTTGAATCTCGAAACAATAACAGTTTCTGGGCAAACTTTGGGAGACCGTTTGGAAATTGACCAAGGCTATATTGACCATAAAATTATTTCTAAGGCTAATTCTCCGCTAGAAGCGCAGGGTGGATTAGTTGCATTATTTGGTAATCTAGCACCTCGTGGTGCACTTTTGAAAAGGTCTGCCGCAGATAAAAATTTGTTTGAAAAAGTTGGGCGAGCGGTTGTTTTTACTTCTTTGGAAGATTTAGCAAATCGTATCGATGATCCAGACCTAGATATAACTGCTGACGATTTCATGGTTCTTCAAAATGCGGGACCCAAAAGTGCTTCTGGCATGCCTGAGGCAGGTTACCTACCTATCCCAACGAAGCTCAGCCAGAACGGGGTTAAAGATATGGTTCGGATATCAGATGCCCGCATGTCGGGCACAGCTTTTGGAACTATTATCCTACATGTTACTCCTGAAAGTTCCATTGGAGGAACACTAGGCCTTGTTCAGAACGGAGATCTTATCAAATTGTCAGTCCAAAATAAGATTATTGAATTGCTAGTAGACGAAACTGAATTAAATCGACGTCGCAGTTGTTGGGTGTCAGATAATCAAGAAGTCAAAACTAGACGTGGTTATGATCGAATATACGCTGAACAAGTTCTTCAAGCTGATGAAGGATGTGACTTTGCAATACTGAAAGCAAACCCCGAATCAGACGAAGAAAATTTAGAGAAATAAAGATTTTCCATCGACTCCGTTACCGTAGATAATTTGCTTGAATAATCCTGAGCATTATCTGGACAATTTAGTTGACAGAATTAAATCTCAATTACATTAAAAAAGAAAAAAAATTATGAAATATATAGTATATGTTAGCCAAGCAGCAAAACCATTCTCAAAAGATGAGCTATCTAGGCTATTAGAACACAGCAGGAAACGCAATAAACTTGATGAGATTACTGGTCTGTTAATTTACCGTTTCAAAGAGGATTTCAACAGAGGCAACTTTGTACAAGTACTTGAGGGCCCATCCGCTGCTATTGATGATGTGTGGAACCGTATCAGTAATGATCAAAGGCACCATACAATTGTGGTAATTGAAGAAGATACCATTGAAAACCGTATGTTTGCTGACTGGTCGATGGGTTTTCGAAATATTGACCAAACTGATCTACGAAACTTTGAAGGTTTTTCTGACTTAGGTACGGATGCCTTTTGGAATAAAGTTAACCCAGAAAATGCTAATTCGGCATTAGAACTATTAAAAAGTTTTTATGACGGAACATAAATTTAATTGTGTTTAATTCTTCCCTGAAACAACCACTTTTTATTAATATCGGCAACGAAATAAAGTGCCGTTTAGTGAATAGAACCTGCTAAAGGGCAGTTAACAGATGTAAGCTAATTCAAGAGCTATTCGAAAAAACCTTCAAAGCTAAACCAAATTTGGCAGCTCAGTACCTGCAAGAAACGATTTGATGTTTTCAACTGCCATCAAGCCCATTCCAAGACGGACTTCAAGAGAAGCTGTCCCAAGATGAGGAAGTAGAACCACATTCTCCATCTCCATCAATTCTTCTGGAACTTTTGGCTCAAACTCGTAAACATCCAATCCTGCTCCTGCTATTTCCTTCGATTTAAGAGCCTTAATAAGATCGGTTTCTTTAACTATATCTCCTCTTGCGATATTTACAAAATAGGCATGTGACTGCATAGCTGCAAAGACTTTTTGATCTATCAAATGGTGAGTTGCAGCACCGCCAGGCACAGCGACAACTAAAATATCACAATTAGATGCTAATTCTCCCAAAGAACTATACTGTTTAGCAGAGTATTTAAGTATTTTGGGAGTCCTGGAAAAATAACCTACCTGCATCCCAAAGCCAAAATGACAACGCTCTGCAATTGCCTGACCTATGTTGCCCATTCCGACAATTCCCACAGTTTTATCCGAAATATGAAATCCAAGCATCTGAGTAGGATGCCAGCCTTCCCATTTCCCGAGCCTTACTAAACGTTCACCCTCTGAAGTTCTTCTACAGCACATGAGCATGAGCGCCATTGCAATATCAGCTGTTGCATCTGTGACAGCACCCGGAGTGTTCGTTACCTTGATACCATTGGAACTTGCCGCATCGACATTGATGTGACTGAACCCTGCTCCGAAATTAGCTAATAATTTTGTTCTAATTTCTTCACACAAATCAAAAATTTCTTCGGAGTAAATATCACCGAGAGTAGGCAAAACTATATCGTAGTTAACGAGACTCTCTACCATCTCACTTTTACTCATTGCAGACGTATTTTCTCGCACTGTAATTTCACCTAATAAAGCTGCAGCGTTCAGAACCTCTTGCGGCAGTGGTCGAGAAATAAATATTTTTTTAGTCAATGCATTCGTCCTCCATTCTGAATTTCTTTATCTGGACGTAGTAACGTTACTGCCCCTTTATTATCACTTACTCCCAAAGTCAAAACTTCCGACATAAATGGGCCAATT
>MDSX01026782.1_pt1 | contig 16604 bp, 15 predicted proteins | sample 811141 | NCBI WGS metagenome assembly MDSX01 (sample SAMN05326642, study PRJNA326480) | marine metagenome | isolation source: seawater | place: Atlantic Ocean: South East | collected 2010 | reverse complement strand
GGCCAATTGCTCTCATTGCCGATGCTAATCTTGGGTTTATGGATTATAATTACCCATAAATTCAAAGAAGATTAAATCAGATAAAAGATAAGGAAAAGCTTTGAAGCAGTATCTAGACTTATTACAGAAGATCCTTGATGAAGGACAGATCAAGGATGATCGAACTGGCACGGGTACCAAGAGTTTCTTCGGCCATCAAATGCGTTTTGATTTAAGCCAAGGGTTTCCAATCCTGACGACAAAAAAGATTTTCTTCAAAGGGGTTGTTTACGAGCTTTTATGGTTCCTCGATGGCTCTACAGATAACACTTTTCTCAAAGAAAATGGCGTTCACATTTGGGATGAATGGGAAACGAATACGGGAGATTTGGGCCCTATTTATGGATTCCAATGGAGAAATTGGGTAGATCACAACAATGGGCAACAGATTGACCAGATTCAGCAAGCCATTGAACAAATAAGAAGCAATCCCTCATCAAGAAGAATCATTGTCAGCGCCTGGAATGTTGCCGACTTGCCTGATGAGAGTATTTCGCCTCAAGATAATGTTAAAAAGGGGAAGATGGCATTAGCGCCATGCCATGCAATTTTTCAATTTTTTGTTTCACAAGGCAAGTTGTCATGTCAGCTCTATCAGAGAAGTTGTGATACATTCTTGGGACTGGGTTTCAATATTGCATCTTACAGCTTATTGACACATATGATTGCTCAACAATGCGATCTGGATGTAGGCGAATTTATTTGGACAGGGGGCGATGTTCATCTCTACCTCAACCATTTAAATCAGGCAAATAAGCAGCTTGAAAGAGAGCCGCACCCTCTGCCTACACTTAAGATCAATCGAAAGCCAGCATCAATTTTTGAATATAGGTATGAGGATTTTGAGCTCATTAACTATGAGTCGCACCCTCACATATCAGCACCTATCTCGATATAGAGCTCTGAATCTTGATTCTTTTTCGAGGTTCTTCAAGGTCAATTGCAACCATTTCTCCACCCCAGACACAGCCTGCGTCTAGGCAAGATATGTTTTCATAGCGGAAGTCTCCCAAAGTTGACCAGTGTCCAAATAAAATATTTGTATCTTTGATCTTCATTTCTGGGCTCAAGAACCACGGCATCAGTCCATCATTCACTTTTCTCGGCGAATTCTTCTCCTTAAAATTGCAGATGCCATTTTGATTGATAAAGCGTATTCTTGTAAAACAGTTGATCACTGAGTTTATTTTAGCAGTTCCTTCTAAATCAGAGGTCCAAGAGTCATCAGAATACATTTCTGATAAGACTTTTGAGGCATTAATGCTTTGCAAGAGCGACTCAATTTCTCTAGCCATTGATCTTGCTTGAAATATATCCCAAGAAGGATAGATTCCCGCATGAACCATGATTGTTTTTAAAGCTGGCTCTTCATGCATTATTGGTTGATGCCTGAGCCACTCAATAAGATTGATCTTATTTTTTGATTCTAATATCGGTTTAATAGAATGATCTTTATGACGGTAAGGACGATTACCAATTGCAAGTGCGAGTAAATGCAGATCATGATTGCCAAGAGTGTTCAAAACACAGTGATCCATTGAATAAAGAAATTCGAGTACCTCTAGTGATTTAGGACCTCGATTGACAAGGTCTCCTAAAAAGATCAATTGGTCTGATGATGATTTGAAATCCACTAGATCGAGCAGTTCTTTAAGTTCATCTAGGCAACCCTGAACATCACCAATCACTATCTTTCTCACTGAATCAATCTCTCAATTTCTGATAGCTTAATATAATCAGAGACACTTAGGTTTTCAGCTCTCGCATTTGGATCAATTCCACACTCTAAAATCATTTCTGGTACAAACAGTTCTTTCAATGAATTACGAATTTTCTTTCTTCTTTGATTGAAAGCCATTCTGATAATTTCATCCAATCTAGACTGAATCTCACCTCCTAGTGATTTTTTTGGCACAAGTCTTACGGTTGACGAGAGAACTTTAGGCTTTGGATAAAATGCGCCAGGTTTTATGTCTAGCATTTTTAAAACAGTACATCTTGACTGAATTGCCACAGATAGTCTGCCGTATGCCTTATTGTTATGATTACTGACCATTCGATCTGCAACTTCCTTTTGCACCATGACATGAAAGTCATTAAATATTTCTGAGAAACTAAGCAAATGAAAAAGCAAAGGTGTAGAGATATGATAGGGCAGATTGCCGATCAGTCGAATCTTTTTTTTCTTCTTAAGCGATGCAAAATCAAAGCCCAACGCATCAGCTTGAATCACATTGACGTATCCTTTCTGATCATGTTCTTTTAAGTGATTAACAAGATCTTTATCGAGCTCTATTGCGTCAACTGAGTCAACCATTTCCATGATTTGAAAAGTCATTGATCCGTAACCTGGGCCTATTTCTACAACATGGTCATGCTTCCTCAAATCAAAGGATTTGATGATTTTTTTTATCACATTTTCATCAGTTAAAAAATTCTGGCTTAAATGTTTTCTAGCTCTGATCTGACTTGGTTTTTTCATAAGAATTAGCCATTGATTTTGCAGTATCTAATGCATGATAAAGGCTCTGATGATTGATATCTGACATCCCTACTTTGTCAAACGCAACACCATGATCCACGGATGTTCTTATTATCTTTAGCCCCATGGTAACGTTTGTTGTGAGATGAGGGTTTGCATACTTAAATAAAGGCAGAAGTTGATCATGAAAAATACTGATTATCAGTTCATACCCACTTTGATTTAAAAGAATTGTGTCTGCTGCATAGGGACCATTAATATCAATGCCTGATTCATTCAATACATTTAAAGCAGGAAGAAATACTTCCTCTTCCTCTTTGCCAATATGTCCATTTTCACCCGCATGTGGATTCAGACCTACGATACCAATTTTTGGGTTTTTCATACCGAAATAACTTCTAAGGTCAGAATGAACAATCTTTACAACATCAATAATTCTTTCAGATGTTACATGAGCAGGAACAGCTTTCAGTGGAAGGTGTGTTGTGAGCAATGCAATCTTCATTTGATCAGAGACAAATGACATCACTGGAGTTTGGCCACAAAGCTTTCCAATGTATTCAGTATGACCCGAGAAGGGATAACCACTATTGATAATGGCTTCTTTATTTACTGGACCAGTTATGCAGCCAGAAAAAATCCCACTAAGACATCCTTTAACAGCATAGTCGATCATAGAGAGAACATAGGAACCATTTTGTGAACACATTACACCTGGTTGAACAGATTGATTTAGATTGAAATCCTTGACCAAGAGTGTATTTTTTTGGATTTCTGAATCCAAGATCGATTCATCAAACTCAATAAATTTAACATCCATGGCATGCATCTCAGCCCTCTCTCTGAGCAGTTCAATATTACCCAATACAACAAATTGATGACTGTCATCTCTGAGGGCAATCTTTAGAGCTATGTCAGGCCCGATACCGGCTGGATCACCTGACGTTACAGCATATAGTTCTGACATTTTTTATTTGACTGAAAAAATCAGTCGAATGGAAGCTTCTCAACATAAGCTTCATCCCTGAGTTCTCTGGCCCATATTTCTGTTTCATCAGAGAGCTTCAAGTTTCTTATGGCAGAGACAGCCTTTCGCCTTTGAACCTCTTCGGTGATGTCATGAGATCTTTGCCCCATGTATTGTATGATGTGCCATCCATATCTTGATCTAAAAGGCGCACTGATTTGATTCATTTCCAGTGAATATGCAATTTCTTCAAACTCTGGAACAAAAAATCCTCTGGGAGCCCAGCCCATATCACCTCCGTCTTGAGCAGAGCCTGGATCTTCAGAAACAGCAGATGCGACAGCGCCAAAGTCACCTTCATCAATGATTTGTGTACGAATGGTTTTGAGCTTCTCTTCAGCTGCTGCATCGTCGAGTATCTCATTGGTTTTAATGAGTATATGTCTGACATTTATTTGGTCTTCAATTACTGGATCATTGCCCTTGATGCCATTGACCTTAAGTAAGTGAAAGCCACTGGCGCTTTGAAATGGTTGTGAGAGTTCACCGATTTTTGTATTTCTGATAGCTGAGACAAATATTTCAGGCAATTCACTGCCTTTCATCCATCCCAGCCTTCCACCATTAGTGGATTGTTGTCCTTCAGAAAAACTTCTGGCAATTGATTCAAAGGTTTCTCCTTCTTGAATTCTCAATCTGAGATCAATGATCATCTCCTGTTTTCGATTGATCTCACCTTCACCAGAGCGACTTGTTATTGGGAGCAAAATGTGTGAAAGGTCATAATCATAGGCCTTTTGATCTTCTTCTTTTTGTAAAATCAGATAGCTATCCAGCTCACTCTGTGAAACAGAAATTCTTGAAGAAACTTCACGTTGTCTGAGCTCATCCAATGTAATTTGTTGTTTTAGTTCATTTCTGTATTTGAAGTAATCAATGCCTTCTGCCGCCAAGATTTCAGGAAATTCTTCAAACGTGACATTGTTATTCAAGGCAACATTATTGATTGCAGCATTCAGGCCTTCGTCAGATATACTGATTCCGTATCTCTCCGCTCTCTGTAATTGAATCCTTTGCAAGATCAACCTTTCTAAAACATCCTCTCTCAATTGTCCGATGGGTGGAAGTTGTGCGCCTTGTCTTTCAAAATTTCTAAGAAGCAACGTCACTTGGTCTTCAACCTCACTTCTCAGTACAACTCCATCATTCACAATTGCAGCAATGCCATCAACAAAATCACCAGCTCCTCCAATTTCTCGAGTCTGTGTGACACCCTGACTTGAATAAAGGATGAGTATGAGAATTAATAATTTTATTTTTCTATTCATTTCTGAAAACAAATTATGATTGATCATATGCAAAATTACCATCTTCAAAGATTCGATTTATTGGTGTTCCAAACTCACCAAGTCCTTTGAGCATGAATTGAATTGAGAAAGAAGTGTCTGACTCACCATTTCGATAAACAAGATGCTTCCTGGAAATAGCTGAAATACTCCAACAACATGTTTCATAATTGATTCCAAAGAATTGATCTATGGTTTTTCTATCTTTGATCGAATATTTATAGTGCCCAATAAAACTCCATTGATCTTTGATTGGCCAAATGAATGAACCATGCAGTTGTTTAATATTTTGCTTTCTAAATCTATAAGCTAAATTTAAACGTTTTGTGCCACTATCTTTATATTCTATCCCAATCTGGCTCCTTTTTATTTGATCCACATCTGAGTCCCAGTAATGATCCAACTTTAAGTTTAAAGATTCAGTCATCGCAATGTCCATGGATGCGAGATTTGTCAATGAACCAGATTTCCTAACAGACTCACCTGGCATGACAATCTTTTCATCTTTAAGATGCAGTGTTTGCCCTAATGTAAATTCAAAGAAATCTTTACCAGAATTAATACGAGTTCTCTTTGCAACGAAGCCATAGCTAATTTTAGAAGTGTCTCCTATCCGGTCATTACCGATGAAACGATTCTCATTGAAGAGCTGAAAATAATTAAAGTCTGGCATTAATGTATCGATGAAAGGGAAGTCACTTTGATCTTCAAAAGGGATATGCACGACCATGACACGAGGTTGAATTGAATGACGAACGCTGCCATCATTTGAAGTCTTTATAAGATTCGCTTTTATATCAAGGCTGAATATCGGTATTGCTCTTTTGGCATCTGCTTCATTAGAGTCTGGTTTAAACTTTGCGTAATCTAGCCCCACAGTGGGTTTAACCTCAATTCCACTGAAATTAAATAACTTTGAAAGAGAGGTGCGATTTCTTATCCTTTTTCCGCTCTCACTTTGCAGGCGATCAAAAAAAACAAGTTCAGAATCAATATCGAAGTTGATCTTTGAATTTTTGCTTTGCCAGTTTCCATTGAAATTCATATATGGCTTAAGTCTGAAGGGATCGTTTTTATCACAAATGCCAATGGCAAGACATTTTGGAGGATCATCCAGAATCTGATAATTAGTCATTCCAAGATTCATTATCCAATTCTTGCCAAATGATTTAAATACAATGTCACGAGTAAGATGAGTTCTGCTGCTTTGATTCGTGCCTTGACTTAAGTCCTCAAAATAATTTGAATCGGAGGCATACTCACCAGTTATTTCAATTTGCGTGTTAATCGATGGATTGAGTTGATAATTTATTTTTGAGTAAGTTCGATCATCATTAAATAGATCATCAGAGGGTAAATAATTTAACTCGATGCTTGCACGCTGCTTATTGCTGAGATATCGAAGCTCAGATTTCATTTCAGCACCTCTTTTCTTCATCCAATTGACAGTTGTCTTGAGGTCAGCATTGGGAGCAATATTCCAATAATATGGAATTTCAATTTCAACACCTCTTTTAGAGGAAGAGCCAAAGCTTGGTATCAAAAAACCTGATTTTCTATCATCATTCGTAGGGAAAGTAATCCTAGGCAGATAAAGAATTGATATATCTTTAAAACGAAGGGAAATATTTCTTGCTTTGCCTTCCTCTTCATTGATCGAAATCTCATCAGCAGCCAATTCCCAAGATTGATCCAATTGATTGCAGGTCGTGTAAGTCGGCTTAATTAATACATAATGGTTTTCCTTCTCTATTCGGAATTCTTCACTGCTTCCTCTTGCAGGAATATTTAGAAAAAAATAGTTAGTATTTTTCAAAATAGCTGTTTCATTATCGGTGTTAATCAATGCAGCTTGCCCTTCAACGATTAAGTCAGGATTTTCTAGCGTAACACCACCACTTATATTGATAGAGCCTCCGCCTTCATCATAGATTGCTTGACCTGCAGTAATGGCATTTTTCCCAGATGTGATTCGTATTTGATTGCTTAATTCAGACTCATTGAAGGCATTTATTGGTAAGAAATCATCTGAATCATTTACGATACAAATATTCTGAGAATGAAGAATTTCTGCAAAGCCAAAGCAGCCGATGACAAATATCATACAGATATAAGCTTTCTTTTTTCTTATCCAAGAATCAATCGAATTCATTTGAAACAATTTTATATGATCTATGTTGAATTTACTGATCTTTCTCTGTTATCAAGTGGTTTATAATGAAATAAAAATGATTTTTAAATGAGTGATTCAAGCGAAGAAATTTATGAATGGCTAACCTCTTTGAAGGGTTATTTTTTCTCTCAGATTAAACCCATTAACTCTGATGCCAGTTTCAGGAATTACTATAGGGTTCTTGATGACAAGAAAGGACCATTTATTGTGATGGATTCTGACCCTAATCTAGAAAACAATGAGAAATTTATATACACAACCAATCTTCTCAATCAAATATCAATGCCAATTCCAAGCATTCATCAAATCGATGACTCTGGGAGGTATTTCTTAATCAGCGATCTTGGCAGAAAGAGTCTTTTTGATCAGAGGCAAGATGATAACCTTCAAGACTTTTATATAAAGGCCATTAAGCTTTTGATTCAGATGCAAATCAATGGTTCCAGCTATAAAAGTCAGCTCCCTGATTATAATGATGCTCTATTGTATTCAGAAATGGAGCTTTTCAAAGAGTGGTTCTGTTTTTATGAGCTTGGATTTGGGGTCAGACAAATTGAAAAGATAGATTTTAATCCCTTATTTTCTCAATTGATTCAGAGAGCAAATCATCAGGACAAAGTTTTTGTTCATCGAGATTATCATTCAAGAAATATAATGATCTCTTATGATGGTGAGCTGGGACTGATTGATTATCAAGATGCTGTATGTGGTCCTCTCACTTATGACATTGTTTCTTTACTCAGAGATTGCTATATCAAGATTGAACTCCCTCAGATGCATGATTTGTTGAGAGTGTATTATGATCATTTGGTCAACAACCAAATGACAAATAAACCTCTGAATGAATTCATCATTGATTTTGATCTGATGGGCGCTCAAAGACATCTCAAGGCAATAGGCATTTTTTCTAGGTTGAAACACAGGGACAAAAAAGAAACCTATGTCAATGACATACCGCTCACATTGAGCTACTTAAAGCATTTAAGCAAACAGTATGAATTCATTGAAGATATTTTGGTTCAATTAAAACTCCAGAGAGTGAAATGACAGCAATTATTCTAGCCGCAGGAAAGGGGAAGAGGTTGAGGCCACTTACCAGTCTAACCCCTAAACCTCTGATAACAGTTGCTGGAAAAACTTTGCTTGAGAGAAACATCAATTGCCTGGATCAATCAGGAATTAGAAAGATTATTGTCAATGGTTCCGGGATGGGTGATCAAATTGAATCATTCCTTCAGCGTTATGAGCATTCAAATACGAATATTAATTATATCAATGAGGGCAAAGAGCCACTGGGCACAGCCGGTGCAATCTACAATATCATTGATAAAGGTTTAATAGATGGTGATCATTTTTGGGTCATCAATGCAGATGTCATGACCGACTTTGCTTTCAGCAATGTCCAACTGAAACCAGGAGTTATGGGCCAAATCATACTGGTCCCAAATCCTGATCATAATTTGGTAGGTGATTTTGGTTTAGAGGGAGATAGAGTTACCATTTCTGGCAATCAAAGATATACTTTTAGTGGAATCAGTTATCTGTCAACTCACTGCTTCACGCAATCGTCTCAGAGATATTTTTCACTTGCAGATTTGTTAAGAGAGCATATCGAAAAAGGAATGATTGAAGGTCGCTTATTTCATGGTGATTGGTTGGATGTGGGAACTTTAGACAGGTTAGCTGATGCTGAGAATGTTTGTAGAATAAAAAGCAATGAATGAAAAGAAGAAAAGAAAATCAAAAACAATATTGGCTCAGTCTGGTAGGTCAAGTGAATATGCGAGAGGTGCGGTCAATATACCTCCATACCGATCATCAACGGTCTTATTCGACACATTAAAGGAATATAAAGATTGGGATCATGAGTATGCAACTTATCGATATGGTCGCCTAGGCTCTCCCAATAGCCTCGCACTTGAAGAGGCTTACAGCGAACTTTCTGGTGCATATCGCTCAATAGCAACAAACTCAGGCATGTCTGCAATTAATATTGCAATCAGCGCATTCATGAAAAAAGGAAGCCATGCTTTGGTTACAGAAGGTGCTTATGAGCCAACAGCAGAACTTTTCTCAGGACATTTATCAAAGTTTGGTGTTGAATTTGATTTTATCTCTCCGATGATTGGTGAAGAAATTGTCCATTTAATTAGACCCAATACTGAGGTGGTTTATCTAGAAGCGCCGAGCTCGAATACATTTGAAGTTTTTGATCTTAACACTGTCATCAATGCGATCAGGAAAAGGTCCATTGAAATTGGACAAGAAATTGCAATATTATTCGATAATACCTGGGCTGGGCCACTTTATTTCAAGACTTTTGATTATGACATTGATGTAGAAATACAGGCTGCCACAAAATATGTTGTTGGACACTCAGATGCAATGTTGGGAATCGTCGCTTGCAATGAGAAAACTTTTTTAAAAGTTAAGAATTCAGCAAGAAATCAAGGAATCTGTGCTGAGCCTGATGCCTGCTATTTAGGCTTAAGAGGACTGAGAACAATGGCTGTGAGAATGGAAGCACAATTTCAGAGTGCGATGAAAATTGCCTCTTGGCTTGATTCTCACCCAATGGTGCAAAAAGTTCTATTTCCTCCACTGCCTAGTTCTGAATATTTTCAGAATTGGAAAAAGTATTTCACTGGTGGAGGAAGCCTTATGTCCATTGTTTTGAGTCAAAGATATGAGGACCAAGATTTAGAGAAGTTTTTTGATGACATGCGGATTTTCTCTATGGGATACAGCTGGGGAGGCTTTGAATCACTCGCTACACCAGTCAGGATCCAAAAAGACAGGAAATCTTCTTTGGAAGAATTGGAAAACACCATAGTTAGGATTCATGTTGGCCTTGAAGACACAGAGGATCTTATTACAGATCTAGACTCAGCATTTAAAAGGCTTTGAGGATATCACCATCAAATTCGAGTGAAATATTTCTCATTACCTCTCTGACGAGCTCATTCCTTTCAACAAATGCCCCCAAGGAGAAAAGGTCAGTTGCTTGATGATTTTGATTTCCACAAATCACGATTTCATTCCAAGCTTCTAGATTCATATTATTATTGATTGCTGCCCCATGATAGCTTCCCTTTTTTGTCATTTTTAGACCAAAGCTTGCAATTTTTTTATCCTTGAAAAAGATTCCTGTCTCATCTTCATTGAATGCCAAGTCTTGAATGTAGGTTGAAACTGTTTTGAAGATAGAGGACTGAAACTTTTTGATGAATCTTTTTGGCTTGATCATGGCTCTATGAAAATCCACTAAAATGTAGATAACCAATTGTCCAGGACCGTGAAATGTTATTTCTCCTCCGCGATCTGTTTTGATTATAGGGTGTGGTAAATCAGCGGGAATAGTCAATGCGTCTGTACTTACACCATATGTGTAAATGGGTTTGTGCTCAAGAATCCAAATCTCATCATCCGTTTCTTCTAGACGATTATTGTTGAAGGACTTCATCATGAGAATGGTTTTCTCATAGTCAATTAGACCCAAATCTTTGAGAACGATTTTTCTTTGCTTGATCAGATCTTTAAATCATTCAAAAAGGAGCAATGCTGAATCGTACAGCCAACCCCAAAGACTATCTTCACTGACTTCTTGCTCTGGGAAGAGGTTACTTTCAGCAATGATTTTACCTTCCAGCTTCATGGCGAGTTTTCCAATTGGTTGATCCAATGGAGTTGGAGCTATCACCGGTTCAAAAACTTCAACAGATGATTCAATCTCATCAAACATACCTTTTGCTATAGTAAGTTCGATCTCATCTTTTGCAATCATTCGAACAGATTCTGAATTTCCTTTCCATACTTGGACTTGGCCATATTCTTTTCCAGGTTCGATAATGATCCTTTCTTCAAAAAATCGAAAACCATAGTTCAGCAAGGCAGCTGCAGCATTATTTCTATCATCACCAGATTTGGCTCCAGTTACGACTGCAATTAATCGAGTACCGTCTCTTTGTGCTGTTGCAACAATGCAGTAACCCGCTGACCTTGTCCAGCCAGTTTTCATGCCATCGACGGATGCATCTCTTCTCAAAAGCTTATTTCTATTGTATTGAAGAATGGGCTTCCCTGTCTTGAGATCCTTCGCCTGATCAAACTCGTATGTTCTTTGTGAATAGTAGTGGAAATGTTCTGGAAACTCATCAATGATTGTTCCTGCAAGCATTGCAATATCAAGTGCTGATGAATAATGTTCCTCATCTTCTAGCCCGTGAGAATTAGTAAAATTTGTATTTCTCATTCCAAGTGCTTCTGCATACATATTCATGTAGATTGCGAATGTCTCTTCATTGCCAGCAATATGCTCTGCTAAAGCAACACTGGCATCATTTCCTGAGATGATTATCATGCCTTCAATAAGGTCTTCCACTGTCACATCCATATATTGATCAATGAACATTGATGATCCACCCACTGCAGCTTCCATAGCATTTTTACTCACTCTTACTGGATCATCCATTGCTATTTGTTCCTCTTTTATGGCATGAAAAACGGTGTATGCTGTCATCAATTTGGTAATGCTTGCTGGTTTAATCTGATTCGTTTCTTCTTCACTGGCAATAATTGTTCCTGTATTAGGATTATAGAGAACATAGCTCTCAACACTTATTTCAGGTGGTTTTGGCACGATAACAATTGCACTAGCTATGGGTGCAAATAGAAGCATGATTAAGATATTTAAAATTTTAAGAGGCATTTTCATGGGTACTTTGTGCACGTGAGTCAATACTCAACAATTTTTTTTCAACAATAACATAAAACTATTCTTTTAGGTATGTAGGAGAAGATTTATCAGTCCGATATCAGATTGATATCAAGAGATAGAGAGCTCAGTTTTCTAATTGCATCTTCATACTCTCTAGTAGTTTTTACTGGGCCAATCCTTACTCTATGAAATGTTTTTCTTTTAGAGCGAGCTTTTGAAATAAAAACATTATTTACTCCAAGGCTTTCAATTCTTTTTTTGAGTGAGTTTGCACCATCTGAATTGCTGAAAGCACCAACCTGAAGAGTGATGCTTCTCTTATTTCTATTGACTATCTTCTCAAATATGCTCAATGAGAAAATTGATTTTTCATTATTTTTAAAATAATTTGCTGCTTCAGCTTCACTGACAGCATAAATTCTAACTGGTGATGTCCCACTTTCAAGCATGTCAATTTTTTTTGCTGCAGCATAGGATAAATCAATGAGACGATCGTCAACAAATGGGCCTCTATCATTTACTTTCACAATCACTGTTTTTCCATTTCTTAAGTTCTGAACCTTTACATATGAAGGCAGTGGAAGTGTTTTATGTGCGGCTGTGAAGTCATACATATCATACTCCTCGCCACAAGCAGTTTGCTTTCCATCAAAGTCTGAGCCATACCATGAAGCAATGCCTCGTTTTTTATAGCCTTTGCTTGATGAAAGTGTTTTATATCTCTTCCCATCAATCTTATATCGCTGCCTTGTGTCACGCTTGATTGTGCATGCATCATTTAAAATTGAGGTGACTTCTTTTTCTGTCAAATTGAATCTACTGTCTTGTTGGAGTAATGAGCATCCTGAAATCGTCAGCATTAAAGAGAGCAATGGTAAAAGTAATTTCTTCATAACATTAATTAATTCAGATAACTTTCGATTGCCTCTCCCAGTTGAATTACAACCAATGCATACATCACATTTCGATTATATGTGGTTATAACATAAAAGTTGTGGTGGCCAATATAAGAATCTTCCTCTAAATTTTGGTCGTCTAAGCGAATCAATTGTGCCACGTCATCACTTTCAAAGCCCTCGATCTCTATGCCCTCAAATAGAAGAGTTTGAATTGTTGATGTTGGATTGATGGTTTTTGATGACAGCTTTGAAACTTGCATCTCATTCGTAGGATAGCGACTGTATATTTTTTTTGATGCATTCCACCCATTTTGCTTTAAATAATTTCCTATACTCATTAGGACGTCATCCCAGCTATTAAAAAGGTCAATTTTGTCATCTCCATTGCCATCGATAGCATAGTTTCTATAACTGGATGAAATAAATTGTGCTGCTCCCATTGCTCCGGCATATGAGCCCTTAATATCAAGAATTGAAAAATCTTCCTCTCTACAAAGGTAGAAAAGATTGATCAACTCACTCCTGAAAAATTTGGCTCTTGGCGGGTATCCTGTAGCGAGGGTGTATAGCGAATCCATAACTTTGTAGCTTCCCTGAATTCTTCCAAAATATGTCTCGACACCTAATATTCCAAGCAAGATCTTTCTTGGTATACCCATTTCAGCTACGGCACGATTGATGATGTCATCATTTTGTTTTGCAAAAAGGACTCCTGCTGCAATCCTTTTATTTGTGATGAATATTTCTCTATACTCAGGCCAAGTTTTTGTTCTTTCAGCTGGTCTTGATATTGATTCAATCAGCTCAGGAAGATACTCTGTATTCTCGAAGATATTCATTACATACTGCTCATCAAACCCATGTTGCTGAATCAATTCATCTATCAGAAGACTTTTTTCTGTTTCTTGATCTGATAGGGCGATTGTTGGATACAGACCGATCAAAAGAGCTAAGTTAATGATTAGATATTTCATTTGGTGAATCATGTTCATTTCCTATTTTGGTATTAAACGTTTATGCGTATGTAGTGACATCAATATACCCAGACTTGCCATAAGGGTCAGGCTGGATGTGCCTCCTTTGCTGATGAGAGGCAATGGTACACCAACAACGGGAAGTAACCCTGTTGTCATTCCTATATTCACGAAGACATATATAAAAAATGTCAAACTGATGCTTGATGCTGCCAATCTTGAAAAAAGGTCATCAGAATTGATTGCAATTAGCAGACCCCTTCCCACGATGAATAGATAAATGGAAATTATAAAAAGAACACCAATTAACCCAAATTCTTCTGCCAAAATTGAAAAAATAAAATCAGTTGTTCTTTCAGGCAGAAAGTCCAGTTGACCTTGGGTACCGTTTAACCATCCCTTTCCAAATAGACCGCCTGAACCGATCGCAATTTTTGACTGAATGATATGATAGCCTGCCCCGAGAGGATCTTTTTCAGGATCGAGGAAAGTCAGAACTCGTTGTTGCTGAAATGGATGAATTGTTCTCCAAATGAATGGAAGACAGCCAAGAAAAAGAAAGACGGCTGAAAAGAGATAGCGCTTCTTGATGCCCGATAAGAAAATGATTACCAATCCAGAAAAGGCTATCAGCACCGATGTGCCAAGATCAGGCTGCTTAAAAATCAAAGCAGTTGGGACAAGCACGAGTATTAAAGATGCAATAATATTTGTATTATTTAACGGTATTGACCCAGAGGCGATGTACCTAGCAACGACCAATGGCATTGCAATCTTGAGGAGCTCTGAGGGTTGGAATGAGATTCCGATATCAATCCATCGAGTCGCATTATTTCTGGTCTCTCCAAAAAAGAAAACTGCGATCAGAAGTACTAAACAAATCGAATAAAGCCAAGGAGATATTCTTGAGTAAAACAGTGGACTGAATTGTGCAGCTATGATCATGGCAAGAATAGATAGGCCAATTCTTATGAGATGTGATGTAAGAAAGGCTTCGCTGCTATTTGATGCAGAGAAAATTGCAATCGCACTCACAGCACTTGCCAAAAGGACTGCGATCATTAAAGGCAAATCAATGTGAAGTTGATGCATCAATCCTTCTTTGGATTGAATTTGCCAAGTATCAATTTGATTCAACAACTTTTCTACCTCCAATTTCCAGGAATTTGCTAAACATTCTTTCTGCAACTGGCGCTGCTGCCACTCGACCCCCACCACCATTTTCAACGAGTACGGCAATCACAATTTCAGGGTTATTTATGGGAGCAAATCCTATAAATAGCCCGTGATCTCTCAATTCTTCAGGCACATCATCTCCAGATCGTTTATCCATGCTGAAAACTTGAGAAGTGCCTGTTTTGCCAGCAATATCTGAATTTTCTGGAAAGACACCATATGCAGTACCTCTTCGTTCATTCACAACTGCATTCATCCCATCAAATACTATGTCCCAATATTTTTGATCAATATTCATTACATGATCAATTCTCTCCGATTGAGTTGTTAATGGCTCATCAGAATCTTTCAAATTAATCTGTTTTAAAATGTGAGGTTTAAATGCAAAACCTCTGTTTGCGATGATGGATGTTGCATATGCCAATTGCATTGGTGTGGCGAGCATATAGCCCTGCCCAATCCCTGCAATTACCGTTTCTCCCAGATACCAGTTTTGATTTTGCTTCGATGTAAAATTATTCTTTTTCCATTCTTTGTTTGGAACAACACCTTCTTTTTCAGAGTTTAAGTCTACTTTTGTTTCTTCACCCAAATTGAATTTTTTTAGAAAAGTGCTCATGCGTTCGATCCCCATTTCAACAGCTGTTTCATAAAAATAAACATCACAAGAGGCTTGAATCGCTCTTTTTGCATTCACCGAACCATGAGTTGCCCAATCTCTGAATGGTCTAGAATAATTTGGAAGTTTGAATTCTCCTTCACATGGCAGATAGTATTCAGAATCTACTATTCCCATATCAAGTGCACCGAGAGCGAGCATTGGCTTTACAGTTGAGCCAGGAGGGTACTGCCCAGCTATTGCTCGATTGAATAGAGGCCTCTTTTTATCTTTGTTTAATTTATCAAAATCAGATTGAGTAAGTCCAAGGCTGATAGCCGTTGGATCAAAGGAGGGCATACTGATCATTGCTAGAATTTCCCCATTTCTCGGATCCAAAGCCACTACAGAGCCCTTTTTCCCTGCCATGGACTCATAGGCGGTCCTTTGCAATTCACTGTTGAGGGTCAAAATAATGTCATTACCGGACACGAAGTCTTCTTTTTCAACCTCATCCATTACTCGGCCTCTGACATTGACCAATAGTTTCTGTTTTCCAGGTATGCCTCTCAAAATATGCTCATACTCTCGCTCAATTGCTGATTTACCAATTTGTTCTTTGCCAGTATAGAAAGAAGGATCAAAACGCTGGTAGTCACTATTAGAAATAGAGCCCATATAACCCACAACATGAGCATAGATTTCATTTTGTGGATAATTCCTGGTTAATCTTGATTTAATATCAAATCCTTTAAGTAACATCTTGTTATTGGCAAATATTGCCATCTCCCTCTCATCCAAATCTCTTCTTATCACAATGCTTTTGAATTGATAATTTCTTCTAACTCTTTCTTTGATGATTGGTATTTCATCTTCATCCAGGATCCCCAATTCTGTGAGATATAAAAGAGAACTTTGAAGCTCATTTACTTGTTCTGGAACCATTTCCAATTGAAACTTGGGTTTATTTTCTGCAATGACTTCAATGTTTCTATCATAAATCAGTCCTCTTGGAGCCGGGATAGACTGTGTTCTCAGTGTATTGTTCATTGATCTGAGGCTCAGTTCATCTGATTCAATAACCATCAGATAAACCAGTCTTGAAATAACGAGACCACCTAAAAGAAGTATTGCTAAAGAAGAGAATAGAATTCGATTAAGGAAAACAGATCTTTCTACTTCTTGAGCTTGCCTGGTTTTAAAATTATCCATCAATCTTCAACAAAATAATTT
>MDSX01104059.1_pt1 | contig 16613 bp, 18 predicted proteins | sample 811141 | NCBI WGS metagenome assembly MDSX01 (sample SAMN05326642, study PRJNA326480) | marine metagenome | isolation source: seawater | place: Atlantic Ocean: South East | collected 2010 | reverse complement strand
TTAACCTTTATTTTACTCATTTTTTCGATATATCTTAATAGTTGAATTTATTCTTTTTGTATACATATTAATCCAAAATTAATGTTTTGGCGATTATGTTTGATAAAATTTTTCCGAAAATTCATGACGAAGGTTACAAATTTATAATTATTTTTATAATTGTAACTATTGTACTTTATTTAATACATGGATTTTTAGGCTTTGTTGGGTTCGTTCTAACAATATGGTGTTACTATTTTTTTAGAGACCCTGAAAGAATTTCAATAGGAGATGAAAACTTTTTAACAAGCCCAGCAGACGGAATGGTATTGCAAGTTTTAGAAACAAATGGACCTAAAGAACTTGGTTTAGAAAATAAAAAATACAAAAAAATAAGCATCTTTATGAATGTTTTTGACTGTCATGTAAACAGAAGCCCATGTTCAGGAAAAGTTTCTGAAATATTATATAAACCAGGAAAATTTATTAATGCTTCATTAGATAAAGCAAGTGAAGATAATGAAAGAAATTATTACAAAATTAAAAATTCTCATGGAGAAGAAATTATTGTAGTTCAAATAGCAGGTTTGGTTGCTAGAAGAATAGTTACAGAAACATCAATAGATGAAGTATTGCAGCAAGGTTCAAAAATTGGAATGATAAGATTTGGTAGCAGAGCAGAAATATATTTTGAAAATTATGAACCATTGGTAAAGGTTAACCAAAAAACAATTGCAGGAGAAACTTTAATAGCAAAAAAATAAATTGATGGAAAAGCCAAATAAAAATATTAAATTAGTATCTAGCAAAAATTCAAGAGTAATACTTCCCAACACCTTAACATTAATTGGAGTATGTATTGGTTTAAGTTCAATAAAATTTGCTTTTGATGGAAAATTTGAATTATCAGTAATTGCTGTAATTATTGCAGGTGTTATTGATGGTCTTGATGGGAGAATAGCAAGATTGATTAAGGGAACGTCTAAAGTTGGTAAAGAATTAGACTCTTTAACGGATGTTATTAGTTTTGGTGTGGCCCCAGCATTTATAATGTATTTTTGGACATTGTCAGAAATTGGAAGACTTGGTTGGTTGATATCTTTAATATTTGTAATTTGTGTAGCTTTAAGATTGGCCAGATTTAATGTTTCTTCAGAAGGAGAATCTTCATGGAAAGATAATTTTTTTGAAGGCATCCCTTCCCCAGCAGGTGGAATATTAGTTCTTATGCCTTTAATTTATAGTTATAGCGAGATCCAATTTTTTAATCCAAACTATCAGGTTATAGTACCGATACTATTTATAATGATTTCAATTTTATTAATTAGCAAAATTCCCACATATTCTTTAAAAAAAATAGTAGTTCCAAGGAGCACAACAATATTTTTATTATTTGTTGTTGTTTTATTTTTTGGCTTATTATTAATTTATACATTCAATACAATTATTATATCTGGAGCAATTTATCTTGTAATGATACCTATAAGCACAATTCATTATTATATAATTAAAAAAAACAATAAGTTTAATAATGAAGAAATCGATCATCATGAAGATGTTTTATAGATGAAAGAAAATGTTATTATTTCGCTAGCAGATTCTAATTATTTTGATTTATTAAATGAACTAATTGATTCAATAAAAAGATTTGAAGAAAGCAAAAAAGTATCAATCTGTATTATGGATGCAGGATTACAGAAAGATCAAATAGAAACTCTTGAAAAAAAAGTTGATCAAATCAAAAAAGCAGAATGGGATATAGAAGTATCTGATTCAAAGATAAAAGGAAAAGAATGGTTAAAAAGCCAAGTATCGAGAGCTTTTTTACCAAAATATTTTCCAGGTTATAAAAAGTACTTATGGATTGATGCAGATGCTTGGGTCAACTCATGGCATTCAATCGAATTATATCTAAAAGGATGTGAAAATAAAAAACTAGCTATAGCAACATCAGCAGATAGATCTTATGGAAGAGTATTGAGAGCAGAATGGGTAATAGGAAGTTTTGCAAGAATTAAATCTCAAAATTATAAACACGCAAAGTCATCAGGGTTTTCAGAAAAAATTTCAAGAGAGGTAGCTTTAAAACCACATTTGAATATAGGAGTTTTTGCACTGGAGATAGATGCTCCTCATTGGGAAATTTGGCAAAAAAATTTAAAAAAGGCTTTGTCAGCAGGAAAAATTTGGGGGTCAGAGCAGATAGCTATGAATGTTACTATTTATTCAGATAAACTTGATGTAGAAATATTACCAGCTTATTGCAATTGGACTTTAATTGAAGCTCTAAGATTTGATAAAAAAAATAATACATTTGTAGAAACTTATTTACCTAATCATGAAATAGGCATTGTTCATTTGGCAGGAAAAAATAATGATCATATTCGTAATAATAAAAATTATATATCTAAAATAAAAACTTTAGAAGGCGATATAATTGAAAAAAGCTTAAGATTCAGAAACTAATTGAAAAAAAATAAATTTTCAAAAAATTGGATAATTAAACAAAAAAGAGATATTTATGTTAAACAATCCAAAATCGAAGGATACAGATCAAGAGCCGTATATAAATTACAAGAAATAAATGAAAAATTTAAAATTCTAAAAAATGGTATCAGTATTGTAGATTTGGGTGCTGCACCTGGTAGCTGGTCTCAGTTCGTAGCCAGAAATTTCAAAAATAATAAAATAGTTTCTATTGATCTAAAAAAAATTGAAACAATAGAAAACACATATCAAATAATAGGTGATTTTACAGATGAACTTCAGAAAAAAAAAAATTGCTGACTACTTTACCAAAAAAATTGATGTAGTTCTTTCTGATATGGCAGTAAATACAACAGGCAATAAAAGTGTAGATTCTTTAGTTACAGGAGAATTAAGTATTGAAGCACTAAATTTTTCAATTAATACACTTAAAAAACAAGGAATTTTTGTTTCAAAGATTTTTATGGGTTCATCTTTTAATGAAATCGTTGAAATTGCGAAGAAAAAATTTAAAGAAGTTCATATATTTAAGCCACCAGCTAGTAGAAAAGATTCAAAAGAAAATTTTATAATTTGCAAATATTTAAGATAGTAGCTCTTTAATTTTTACAAGAATCAATGTAAAAAATAATTATGAAATTAATTTTAATATTTTTTCTTCTTTTTGGATTTTATTTTCCAGTTTCCTCAAAGGAAAAAAATTTTTTTGATGAAGCAAAAAAATTATACGAAGAAAAAAAATTTGAAGAGTCAAAATTTTTATTTCAAAGAAATATTGTACACAATCCTAAACATGCAAAATCTTATCTATATCTAGCAAAAATTTTTAAAAAGGAAGAAGATGATTCAGAAGAAGAAAAAAATATAAACACAGCTTTGTTGTTAGAGCCTAGAAATGAAGATGCAATGTATTTATTGATAGAAATAGAGATAGATAGATCCAATTTTTCAAAAGCGGAAGAACTAAAAAATGATTTTAAGAAAATATGTTTTTCATTATGTGATAAAATTCCATTAATAGACAGTAGACTTAAAGAATTCGAAAAAAAAGATGCGTCTTGAGGATAGTTTAAGCAAAATCCTAATTGTTGATTTTGGATCTCAATTTACTCAACTTATTGCCAGAAAAATAAGAGAGCTAGGTATTTATTGTGAAATTATTAGCCATAATAAAATAATAAAAAAAAAAAATTTATATAAAAATGTTAAAGGATTAATATTATCTGGGGGTCCACTTAACGTTAATCAAAAAAAAAAAATTAAATTTAATAAACAATTACTTCATAAAAATATTCCAGTTCTTGGAATATGTTTTGGACACCAAATAATATCTAAAGAAATGGGTGGTAAAGTTAAAGAATCTAAATCTAGAGAATTTGGATTGGTTAAAGTTAAAAGTATTAAAAATAGTATATTAACTAAAAATTTTTTTACTAATGGAGTTAGCAATGTTTGGATGAGCCATGCAGATGAGGTGATAAAGCTACCAAGAAATTTTAAAGTTGTTGCTAAAAGTTCCAACTCAAAATTATGTATAATAGAAAATATAAAGGATAATTTATATGGAATTCAATTTCATCCTGAAGTAACTCACACGAAAAAAGGAAAAATAATTCTAAAAAATTTTGTATTCAATATATGTAAATTAAAAAAAAATTGGTCAGTAAAAAATCAAAAATCAAAACTTATTAAAGAAATTAGAAATCAAGTTGGAGATTCAAAAGTAATTTGTGCTTTATCAGGCGGTGTGGATAGTAGTGTAGTTGCAAAACTATTATCTAATGCAATTGGAAAAAAACTTACATGTATTTTTGTTAATACTGGCTTATTGAGGAAAAATGAAGAGTGCCAAGTTGTAAACACTTTTAAAAAAAGATTTAAAATAAATTTAATTTATGTAAATGCTGAAAAAGATTTTTTGGCTAAATTAAAAAATGTCTTAGATCCAGAAAAAAAAAGAAAAATTATAGGAAATTTATTTATAAAAATTTTTGAAAAATATGCAAAAAAAATTAAAAAAGTTAGATTTCTTGCACAAGGAACTCTTTATCCAGATCTTATAGAGAGTAAATCGGTTACTGGTAGTCAAACATCAAAAATTAAATCTCATCATAATGTAGGTGGCTTACCAAAAAAAATGAATTTAAAATTAATTGAGCCATTAAAATATTTATTTAAAGACGAAGTAAGAAAACTTGGCTTAGAATTAAATTTGAATAAAGAAATTATTTCTAGACATCCTTTTCCTGGACCAGGCCTAGCAATAAGAATGCCCGGTATTATTACAAAAGATAAAATTAAAATATTAAAAGAAGCTGACTACTATTTTGTCAAATCGTTAAAAGAAAATAATTTATATGATAAAATATGGCAAGCATATGCTGCTTTATTACCTGTTAAAACTGTAGGAGTTATGGGAGATAATCGAACATATGAATATTTGTGTCTCTTGAGAGCAATAACTTCAGAAGATGGCATGACAGCAGATTTTTTTGAATTCAAAAAATCGTTTATGCAGTCAATATCTAACAAAATAGTTAATAATATAAGAGGAATAAATAGAGTTGTTTATGATATTACATCCAAACCTCCGAGCACTATTGAATTAGAATAATAAGTAATTATAAAATAGGTTATATTATGAAATATTTACACACAATGATCAGAGTTAACAATATCGAGGATTCTTTAAGATTCTTTTGTGAAGGGCTGGGCCTTAAAGAGACAAGAAGAATGGAAAATGAAAAAGGAAGATATACTTTAATTTTTTTAGCAGCTCCTAATGATGAAAACGCAGAAATAGAATTAACTTATAACTGGGATGGAGATCATTTAGGTGAAGGATCAAGAAATTTTGGCCATATAGCATATAGAGTTGAAAATATTTATGAAACTTGTCAAAGATTAAAAGATATGGGTTATACAATTAATAGACCACCTAGGGATGGTCATATGGCATTTGTACGTTCACCAGATAAAATTTCTGTTGAAATTCTTCAAGAAGGAAATTTAGAGCCCAAAGAGCCCTGGGCATCAATGGAAAATTCAGGCACTTGGTAAAAATAAATTAATGCTTTCAAGAATAAGCAAATTCACTTTAAAAAAAAATAAATCTAAAATTATTTGTCTTACAGCATATTCAAAAAATATTGCAGAAGAAATAGATAAATATACAGATATGATACTAGTTGGCGACTCTTTAGGATCAGTTTTGTATAATTATAAAACAACTAGAAAAGTTACCTTACAAATGATGATTGAACATGCAAAAAGCGTACGATTGGGAATTAAAAAAAGTTTAATGATTGTTGATATGCCTTACAAAACTTATCGAAATAAATATGAAGCATTAAGAAATTGTAAAAAAATCATGAAAGAAAGTAAATGTGATGGAGTAAAGCTTGAAGGAGGAATTAAACTTAAAAAAATAATTCAGTATTTGGTAAAAAATAAAATTCCTGTTATGGGACATATTGGAATTATGCCTCAAACAGTAAGAGGTAAATTTAGAGTTAAAGGAAAATCTAAAAAAGAAAAAAATGAAATTTTTAGAGATGCAAAAACTTTAGAAAATATAGGAGCTTTTGCTATTGTTCTTGAATGTGTAGAAAACAAACTTTCTAGAGAAATAACAAACAATATTAAAATTCCAACAATTGGCATCGGATCTTCTTATTACTGTGATGGCCAAATATTAGTCACAGATGATATATTAGGTTTAACTCAATCAAAAATAAGATTTGTAAAAAGATACATAGATATTAAATCTCATATCAGAAAAGGTGTTAAGCAATACAAAAAAGAAGTGTTGACGAAAAAATACCCTAGTAAAAAATATTGGTATTAAAAGAATTGTTTGAAATTTGTATTTATTGAAATAATTTCAAGATCAACTAAACCCCCAATTATTAACTGAATAGCCACTACTAAAATTACAATTAAGCCCAAATATCCAAACCATTGATGTTTTTTAATCTGTTCGGCAAAAAATCTAGCTAAAGTAACAACCAAAACTACGGAAAGAAAGAGCCCAAATAGCATCAAGTTTATATTATGTTTTGCTGCACCAACTACACCAATAACATTATCAAAACTTAAAGTTAAGTCAGCAAATAGAACTTTGTAAACACTTTGGATATAAGAAGGTTCTTTGGATATTTTAGTAGGAGATTTTATTTTTTTTGTGTCAAATAAATCTCTTCTCAAATCATTAACTATCCAGACTAATAGCAATCCACCTAAAATCTTTACATAAGGAAATCCAAAAAGATAAGAAGCAAAAAATGCAAAAATAATTCTAAAAAATAAAGCTCCGGCAACACCCCAGAATATAATTTGATTTCTATGTTTAGGAGCAAAATTAGCAGCTATCATTCCAATAATAATAGCGTTATCTGCAGCCATTATTACGTCAATTAATATAATTTGGATTAAAATTATGGACTCTTCTAACACTTATTAGTTTTATATATTAAATTTTAAAATATTAAAGTAAATTTATTACTTCAGAATTAAATTTATTTGAAATGATAAAAAAATTTAAAAATCAATTTGGTAACGAAATATTATTTTCCAAAAAAGAATACTTAGATAGAGTTAATAGAGTAAAAAGGAAAATGATAGAGAAAAATGTAGAATTATTATTAATTTCTAGTCCAGCAAATCAATTTTATCTTACAGGATATGATGGATGGTCATTTTATACACCACAAATGGTGGTAGTCGAATTGCAAGAACAACAACCTTACTGGATTGGTAGACAAATGGATTCTGTTGGCGCAAAATTTACTGCATTTATAGACAAAGATCATATAATTCCTTATCCAGATACTTTTGTTGCCTCACAAGATAAACATCCTATGCATTTTTTAGCAAATTTTATTAGAAATAAGAAATGGCATAAAAAAAATATTGGAGTGGAAATGGATGATTATTACTACACAGCAAGGTGGCATAATATTTTGACTGAGAACCTTCCTGAAGCAAAGTTTGTTGATGCATTTTTGTTAGTAAATTGGATTAGAATGATTAAATCTAATCAAGAAATCATTTATATGAAGGAAGCAGGAAAAATTGCAAATTTAGCAATGAAAAAGTCTATGAAAAAAGCTGACATAGGTGTGAGGCAGTCTGATGTAATAGCCGAATTGTATAAAATAACCACAGGAGGAACTAAAAAGATAGGCGGTACTTTTACTTGCAAACCACCAAATGCTATGGTGGGAAAGTATTGTAGCGCACCCCATCTAAGTTGGACAGATAAAAAATTAAAAAAAAATGAAATTTTTTATATAGAATTAGGTGGAGCCAAACATAGATATCACGTTCCTTTAGCAAGATGCATTTATATGGGCAGAGCTCCGAAAAATATTAAAAAAATTGCAAATATTATATGCGAAGGTTTAAATGCAATTTTAGATAGCGTTATCCCTGGCATTACTGGACACGAACTCGAGAAAACTTGGAAGAAAGTTATTAGTAAATATGGTTTAGAAAAAGATTCTAGAATAGGTTATCCTGTGGGAATTGGATATCCGCCAACTTGGGGAGAATTAACAACAAGTTTTAGAAACGGGGATAAAAATATATTAAAAGAGAATATGACTTTTCATTGTATTCCAGCACTGTGGTTAAAAAAATATGGAATTGTAATTAGTGAAACTTTTGTTGTAAGGAAAAATGGAGCTGAAAGACTTACTAACTATGAACAAAAGTTATTTGATTTAGAAGATTTTAAATGAAATTAAAAACTAATTACGGAATGGTAGTTAGCGGACATAAGCAGGCAACTAAGGCAGGAATAAAAATATTAAAAAAAGGTGGAAATGCTATAGATGCCGCTATAGCAGCTGCAGCAACTCTTTCTGTCGCAATACCAAATATGAACGGATTAGGAGGAGACAGTATTGCACTTTGGTATGACTCTAAAAAAAAGAAAATTACAGTAATAAATGGATCTGGAAAATCGCCTTCAAAGGCAACAAAAAAATTTTTTACTTCAAAAGGATTAAAAAAAATTCCAAGGAGAGGACCATTGTCAATATCGGTTCCAGGAGTGGTTCATGCATGGGAAACTTCTTTAAAAAAGTATGGAAGAAAAAATTTAAAAACAATATTTGAAAGCGCAATCAACTTAGCTGAAAAAGGTGTAGTTGTAGATAAATATTTAAAAAATTTTTTAGAAAGCAAAGTTTATAGAAAATTAATTAAAAATAATAAAAACTTATCAGATATTTTTGGAGATGGTAGAAATGTTAAAATTGGTTCAATAATCAAACAAAAAAATTTGGCTAAAACCTTAACAATTCTTTCAAAAGAAGGCTCCAAATCTTTTTACAATGGGAAACTATCGAAAATAATAGTTGAAGATATTAGAAAACAAGGATCAATAATAACTTCTGATGATTTCAAAAATCATTCGACATTGATTCAAAAACCTATCGCAACAAACTATCTTAATAAAAAAATTTATACGGCTCCCCCAAATTCTCAAGGTTTAGCTTTAATATGTTTGTGCAACTTATTTAAAGTTATAAAAAATGGTAATTTTAAAACAAATCTTTCAGACTATTTAAATAACAAAAAAACTGCTTTTAAGTACAGAGATATGCATTGTGTAGATCCATCTATTTCAAAAATTAATAATAAAACAATCAATAGTAAAAAAAAATACTTTGAAAAAATATCTGGGGACACAAGTACATTAGTAGTGGTTGATAAATATGGCAATGCTGTAAGTTGGGTACAAAGTTTATTTGAAGAATTTGGCAGCGGAATCGTTTCACCTAGAACTGGAGTTGTTTTGCATAATAGACTTTATTTAGAAAAAGTTTCTGGAAAATATTATAATTACTTAAAACCTAATAAAAGGCCTTTTCACACATTATGTCCTTCAATCATTTTAGATAATGAAAACATAGATTTAACTATCGCTACGCCTGGCGATCACGGTCAACCTCAAACTATTTTTCAAATTTTAAATTATGTTTATAAAAATAAAATTTCTTTACAAAAAGCAATAGATCTACCCAGAATAAGACATAATAACGGAAATAAGATTTTAGCCGAAAGAGGCTTTAACAAAAAATTTTATGTTGATAAAAAAAATATTTCAATAAAATTATTTAAAAAAAAAAATAGAATATTTGGAGGTGTTACAGCAATAAAAATAAATTCAAACAGAACTCTGTCGAGAGGTGCCGATAAAAGAAGGAATTGTTACTGAATTTAAATAAATGCTTGTCCTAAAACTATTAAAGCGCTAACAAAACACACAATTAATATCAATTTTTTAAGGTTTTGATTTACATAATTTTTTACAATATTTTGTCTGCCTAGCATTACTCCAATTATAAGAGCTGGAGCTAAAAATAAGCATCTCATAACTTCCCTGAAATTTATTAAATCAATATAAATTAATAATAATACAGAAAATAGTGCACCAATTCCAAAAAACATATTTAGCGTTGCAACAACATTTCTTGCTGAACTATTTTGATAAACGATTGCCATTGGTGGTCCTCCAATACCTATTAGCGTTCCCATAAAGCCTGAACAAGCACCTGCAATTGTAATATTTTTTTTATTTGCAATTAAGCTCCATTTTTTTGCACTTAAAAAAACTGTAATTAAAAGCAATATACCAAAAATTATTAAATAACTTTTTGTTCCAATTGTTAATGAAATTAAAGGAATGGCAATTAAAGATCCAATAACTCTTCCAGAAAATGAATAAGCCAAGTCCACTTTTATTACATCTTTTAAACTTAGAAGAGCATTGCTAAACGCCAAAAAAGTACCCATTAGCACTATACAACTTGGAACCATTGTGGGTTCAAATAATATCAAAAAACATGCTGGCACTCCAAAGCCTATTCCAATAGCACTTTGTGTAATTGCTCCTATTATAATTAAAATAAATGCAAAATAATAAAATTCTATAGATGAAAAATAGCTAAGAATGTTTAACACTTTTATTTTCTAGGATCATCATGGTCAGAATTAAATCTTGTCGGTAATAAACCTGACTGAAACCATTCAATAAATGTGTAAATATTAAATACAGGAACTTCAAATTTTTTTCTTACATCTGCTGCAAAAGGACTCATATTTGTACATTCCATTACTATAGCTCCTATATTTGAGTTTTCTTTCATTAATTCTTCAACAGCATCTATATGATCTTGTCTTGCTAAATCAATATCCATTTCTTTTTCATCATTCAAAATTACTCTTGAAAATTCTTTTCCATTTTCTGTTCCTACTATAGGTGTATTTAGCGGTACATTAGCTGCCTTAAGATGTTCTTCTTTTAAAGATGGTTTGTGTATTGTTAATATTCCAACTTTTTTATTTTTTGGTAATAAACTTTGAACCATTTGAACTTGCATTAAGGATGATGTCGCAACTGGAACATTAACGGCTTCTGCCATTTTTTCTTGAAATAGTGATAAAAAACCACAATTAGTTGTTATACCGTCAGCACCCATTTTTACTAAATGTTTTGCTGCATCAATAAATCCATCTAAAATTTCTTTTCCTCCGTCGAAAACAGCAGCTTTAGGAGTTGCTCCTGGTACGACTCTATAATGTACTGGAACACTCCAAGTTCTAGCATTTGCTATATCTCCTGGAACTCTTGGAAATTGGGTATCTAACATACAAACACCAACTGTCCCTCCGTAAACTGTTTTTCCGCCTACAGCAATATTTCTCTGATTATCCCCAAATTTCATAAATCTATCCTACTTTCAATTTAAATTCGAAACAAGTAATTAAATTTGACTTAAATAAAAAAAATATATTTAATAATTATTAAGATGACAAAAGATACGAGACCAAATTATTTATCTGGAGCAGAAGGAGCAGTTAAATTACTAGACAAATATGAAGTAAAATATATTTTTGGTTTGTGTGGAGACACATCTCTTCCTTTCTATGATGCTTTGTATAGACTAAATCATTCGATAGAACATATTTTAACTCGTGATGAGAGAAGCGCTAGTTATATGGCGGATGGATATGCTAGAGTTACCGGCAAAGTTGGTGTTTGTGAAGGTCCTAGTGGGGGTGGAGCAACATATATAATTCCTGGGGTTGTAGAAGCAAACGAGTCATCTATAAGTGTAATATCCATTACTTCAGATGTTCCAACTACTTCAGCTGGTCATTTCCCATTAACTGAATTAAATCAAAAAGGTTTGTTTGAACCATTAACAAAATGGAATGAAATTTTAAATAATCCAAAAAAATTATGTGAAAATATAAGAAAAGCTTTTAAAGAAAGTACATCTGGAAAACCTGGCGCTTGTCATCTTAGTTTTCCTTTTGATATCCAAACAGCTGAAATTTCGGAAAAAGATATTTGGGTAAATAAAAAATATTCTAAATTTCCAGCAGATCCAATTAAACCCAATCAAAAAAAAATAGATTTAATAGCTAAAGCAATTTCTGAAGCAAAAAATCCAATAATTATATGTGGTGGAGCAATAAAAAATTCTTTTGCAGAAAAAGAATTAAAAAAACTAGTTGAAAAATTAAATATAGTTTTAGCGACCAGTGTTACAGGCAAAGGAACTTTAGAAGATGATCATCCCAACTCTTTAGGAGTAGTTGGAAGTAATGGTGGATCAATATATACCCGCGAGGTATTAAAAAATTCAGATTTAGTTATTTTTATTGGTTGCAGAGCGGGTTCAGTTACAACAGAAAAATGGCAATATCCAAGTTCAAAAAGCAAAATTATACATATTGATATAGATCCTAAAGTTTTAGGAGCTAATTACAAAACATATATTTCTTTATTAGCTGACGCTAAGAATTCACTAATTGAGTTAAACAAAAAAGTAAAAAATAATAATTTTTATGGAGATGAAATAGTTAAAAAAACAAAAAGGAAAAAATTTGCAGAATTTAATAGACTGTGCAAAGAAGAAAAAGGGCTAATAAAACCAGAGAGAATTGTTAAAGAAATAAATGATGCAGCCCCAAAAAATGCTTATATTGTTGTAGATCCGGGAACTCCTTGTCCTTATTTTTCTGCTTATTATAATTTTAAAAAATCAGGAAGATATTTCATTACTAATAGAGCCCACGGTGCATTAGGTTATGCTTTACCAGCTTCAATAGGAGTTCAAATAGGAAAACTAAAAAATAAAGTTATTTCCGTTATGGGAGATGGAAGTTTTGGTTTTGCGGTTGGTGAACTAGAAACAGCCAAAAGATTGAACTTATCAATTATTTTTGTTGTAATTTCAAATAGTGTATATGGATGGATTAAAGCAGGACAAAAATCAAGCTTTAACAAAAGATATTATTCAGTTGATTTTTCAAGGACTGACCATGCAAAAGTAGCTTCTTCTTATGGAATAAAGAATTGGACAGTAAAAAAACCTAAAGATCTAAAAAAAATTATTTCACAAGCAATTAAATATAATAAAGGCCCTTGTCTAATAGATATTATTAGTCAACCTTTAGAAGAAGCTAAAGCTCCAGTAAGCGAATGGATAGCTTAATGAATTTAGAAAAAAAAAATATTGTTATAGTGGGTGCTGGAATTATAGGAATATCTTCAGCACTATATTTAATTAGAAGAGGTTGTAAAATTACATTAATAGACAAAGACTTTAAAGGTAAACCGGCTTCTTATGGAAATGCTTCTTGGTTGGCAGGTTCATCTATTACTCCAGTAGTTATGCCTGGAATGTTTAGCAAAATACCTAAAATGTTATTTTCAAAGGATGGACCACTTTTTTTTAGATTTCCGGGTATTTTAAAAACTATTCCATTTTTATTAAAATATTTATCTTATGCGAAAGTTGATAAAGTTGAATATATTTCTAAACATTTAGCTTCACTTCTTTCAGACAGTATAACGGAGCATAAAAAGTTAGCAGAAGGAACTAAAGCGATCAAGTGGATTGAAGAATCACCATTTATATTTGTTTACAAAAACAAAAATGATTTTTTGAAAGATTCATTTACTTGGGATCTAAGAAAAAAGCATGGATTTAATTTAATTGAATTAGAAAAGGACCAGCTTAAAAATTTATTACCTGGAATTTCAAATGAATATCAATTTGCAATAAAAATTGATGGTCAAGGATATATATCAAATAGTCAAAATTATTTAGATGATTTAATTAGTGGATTTAAAGACTTAGGAGGTGAAATTATAGAAGACGAAGTTTTAGATATTATTTCAAAAGATAACAAAGTTGAGATTAAAACTAATAATAATAATTTAAATGCTGATAATATTTTAATTTCTTCAGGAATATATTCGGAATCTTTTTCAAAAAAATTTGGCGTGGAAGTGCCTATTCAGTCAGAGAGAGGATATCATTTAGAATTATTTGAAACAAATATCAGAATAAAATACCCAATAATGAATGGATACCTTAAACTGGCCATTACTCCAAGACCCACTGGAATAAGATTTGCTGGACTTGTTGAGTTTGGTAGCATGAATTATAAACCAAATCATAAAGCATATGAGCTTTTATTAAGAAATGCAAAATCAATGTTTCCTGGAATTACTTATAGCAAAAAAGAAGAATGGAGCGGTCATAGACCATCTACCGTTGATAGCCTTCCAATCATTGGACCATCAAAAAAAGATAATAAAGTTTTTTTTGCTTACGGACATCATCATATTGGTCTTACTGCTGGGCCCAAAACTGGGGAAATGGTAGGTAAAAACATTTTAAGAGATAATGATCAATATGATTTAACACCCTATAGTCCAGCAAGGTAACTTACAATCTAAGATTGTATTTTTATTATCTCTATTGAAATTTTACATTTAATCTGTTGAAATTGATTTTAATTAACAACTAATTAATAAGAGAGGAAAAATAATGATTAAAAAAATATTTAGTCTTATTTCAATTTTAGCTGTCTCTTTATTTGCAACAGTGAATTCAAATGCTGCAGAAAAATGGGACATGCCAATGGCTTATTCGGCAACAAACTTTCATAGTCAAAATGGAGTTATGTTTGCTGATGCTGTAAGAATAGCAACAGGCGGTGAAATTGATATTACAGTTCATGCTGGTGGATCACTTTTTAAGGGTGGTGAAATTAAAAAAGCAATTCAAACAGGGCAAGTTCCAATTGGTGAGAGATTGTTATCGGGACACCAAAATGAAAGTTTAATTTTTGGAACTGACTCTATTCCTTTTTTAGCAACATCTTATGCAGATTCAGCTAAATTATGGAAACATTTAAGACCTGAGTTAGAAAAAATATTAGACAAGCAAGGTTTGGTTCTACTTTACGGAGTGCCTTGGCCTTCACAAGGATTATATTTCAATAAAGAAATTAATTCTGTAGCTGATACTAAAGGTATAAAATTTAGATCTTATAATAATTCTACAGCAAGAATAGCAGAACTAATGGGCATGTTACCTGTTCAAGTTGAAGCTGCAGAATTATCTCAAGCTTTGGCTACAGGTGTAGCATCTTCATTTGTATCTTCTGGTGCTACTGGTTATGATAGAAAAGTTTGGGAACATTTGTCTCACTTCTATGAGGTTAATGCTTGGCTGCCGAGAAATTATGTAATGGTTAATAAAAAAACTTGGAATAAACTAAGTAAAGAAAACCAAAACATCATTATGGGAGTAGCAAAAATGGCTGAAGCAGCAGGTACAGCTAGATCTGAACAACTTTCTGGTTGGTATTTAACACAATTAGCTGCCAACGGAATGACTGTTACTCAAGCCAAAGGTCAATTAAGAACTGATTTAGAATCTATTGGTAAGACAATGTCTGATGAATGGATTGCTAATGCTGGATCAGTCGGTGCCAAAATCATCGATGGCTTCAAATCAGAAAAATAAAAAAAATAATTAAAATTGAGTCCAATTAATTTGGACTCAATTTTTTTAAATATTATGGAAGAAAAGATACATCCAGTCAGGAAATTTTTAGATAAACTTTATCTAACTGCCGCATACATAGCTGCGTTTTTTTTAGTTTGTATTCTCGTAGTCATATGTATTCAGATGATCGCAAGATGGACAGGTTTTGTTGTAATGGGTGCAACTGCTTATGCAGGGTATTCTATGGCAGCCTCTGCTTTTTTGGCTATGGCTTATACACTGCATCAAGATGGACACATAAGAGTAAGAATCTTATTAAATAAATTAGGAAAAAATAAAAAATGGGGCGAAAGATGGTGTTATGGAATTGGTTCGGTTTTAGCTATATATTTTTTTTATTACGCATCAAGAGGAGCTTATTTTTCTTATATTTTAAACGATATTTCACAGCAAGATGATGCTTGGCCGATGTGGATACCTCAAATGGTAATGGTAATTGGTACTTTAATATTAGCGATAGCTTTTTTAGACAGATTTTATCAATCAATCTTCTTTAAGTATGAAGATTTAGAAATAGCATGGAAAGTTAAAGATGAAAAAGCAATTGATACGGAATAAATTATGGAAAATTTATATCTCACAGTAATTTTTTTATTCACATTATTTTTTCTTTTAGGTAGCGGTGTCTGGATAGGCCTTGCCCTAATGGGAGTAGCCTATGTAGGTATGGAATTATTTACTGTACGTCCAGCAGGAGATGCAATGATTACAACTATATGGACAACAGCTTCAAGTTGGTCTTTAACAGCTTTACCTCTATTTATATGGATGGGCGAAATACTTTATAGGACACGTTTATCAGAAGATTTATTTAAAGGCTTAGCTCCTTGGATGAACAATTTACCAGGGAGACTTTTGCATACAAATATAGTTGGCTCTACTTTTTTTGCTGCTGTATCAGGTTCCTCAGCAGCAACACTTACAACAGTTGGAAAGATGTCAATTCCAGAATTAAGAAGAAGAAATTATCCAGAAAATTTAACCATAGGAACGCTTGCAGGATCAGCAACATTAGGGCTTATGATACCACCATCGCTAACATTAATTGTTTATGGAGTTACTATTAACGAGTCCATAGTTCAGCTATTTATGGCTGGAATACTCCCTGGTCTGGTATTAGCTGGTCTTTTCATGTTATATGTAGGTGTTTGGGCTACTATAAATAAAAAAAAGATGCCGCCAAAAGATCCTCAAATCAGTTTTTTGGAAAAGGTCAAAAGTTCAAAATTTTTAATTCCAATTTTTTCACTTATTGTATTTGTA
>MDSX01095658.1_pt1 | contig 16627 bp, 14 predicted proteins | sample 811141 | NCBI WGS metagenome assembly MDSX01 (sample SAMN05326642, study PRJNA326480) | marine metagenome | isolation source: seawater | place: Atlantic Ocean: South East | collected 2010 | reverse complement strand
ATTCTTTACAGGAGTAGATTTTTTACCTTGCCAGCCAGTAAATAATCTAAAAGGATGCCTTAAACTAAACCCAAATAACTCTTCCTGATCGTACAAATCATCCAGTTCAGTATTTTCTAACTTTGGTAAGATTAAACTTTTTGGCGAATTTTCAAAAATGAGTAAAGTTGATTCATCTTCTTTCTGATGTCTAATTTGATGGTAAGCATCCCATAAAATATCACGTTTTGGTCTTTTTGTAAATCTAAAAGCTTCGGATTTAATTAATAGTAATAAGGAATCTAGTGTGAGGTTTCTAGTCTTATTTTTTAAACGGTTGATAAAGTGATCTAAGGAATTATAAACTCCATTTTTCTTACGTTCATCTTCAATTATCCTACATAGCTTAATGTCAATTCCAGATATCCGCTCCATGCCTATAATGATCCTATTTTTAGATTTTACAATAGTTGTCAATTCACCCTCATTTACACATGGAGGTTCAATTTTAGCACCACATTGCTTAGCTTCATGAAAATAAAACTCAGCCTTATAGAAACCGCCTCCATTATTAATTGTAGCTACCATATATTCAATGGGGAAGTAAGCTTTTAAATACAGACTTTGAAGGCTTTCTAAGGCGTAAGACGCTGAATGTCCCTTGGCAAAAGCATACCCAGCAAAACTTTCAATTTGCCGCCATACTTCTTTATAATCTGATGCTAAATATCCCTTTCGCTTACAATTTATTAAAAACTGTTTTTTTAAAGCAACAAGTTCCTCTCTTGATCTATACTTCCCAGACATTCCCCTTCGTAATACATCCGCTTCTGAAAGTGTTAAATCTGCATATTTATGAGCTACTTTGATAACATCTTCTTGGTAAACCATGATACCATATGTTTCAGGCATTATAGCAGTTAATATCGGGTTTGCATTTTCCCTTAACTTAGGGATTCGGTGCCTCTCTATGTATTCACGCATCATTCCAGACTTAGCAACTCCAGGCCTAATAATAGAACTTGCTGCGACCAGTTCCAGGTAATTAGATGTCTTTAGTTTCTTCATCAACATTCGCATTGCAGGTGATTCAATATAGAAACATCCTAATGTCTTCCCCTTTTGCAATAATGAAATACTTGCCGGATCAGATTTAATTTTTTCTATGTTATGTATATCAAGCATCTTGTATTTTTCAGGGTGGTTTTTTTTAATAATATTAATACACTCTGATATCTTACTCACCCCCCTTTGTCCTAGTATGTCAAACTTATGTATACCTAATTTTTCTGCTGTGTACATATCAAAATTTGCGGTGGGAAATCCTTTTGGCGGCATGAATGTGCTTGAAAATGCGTAAATAGGCTCATCAGTAATAACAATGCCCCCAGAGTGTATGGCCATCTGGTTCGGAAGCCCCTTAATCCTGTTGGCGTAATTAATTACATGTTTGGTAAAATTATCTTCATCATTAACTATCTCTCTATTTATAAGGTCATCGATTTCAAGCTTAGGCAATCCAAACACCTTACCTGTTTCTCGAATGGCAGATTTGTGCTGAAACGTATTGCAAGCTCCTAGTAGTGAGGTGTTTGAGAACCTATTAAAGATGTATTCAGTAACGCGGTACCGATCTCTCCAAGAGAAATCTATATCAAAATCTGGAGGTGATTTTCTATGTAAATTTATAAATCTCTCAAAATAAAGATCTAGATCCATCGGGTCTACATTAGTTATGTTTAATAAATAAGCCACTATACTATTTGCTCCACTTCCACGACCTACATAAAAAAAATTTTCTTTTTGAGCGTAACGTATTATGTCCCAATTAATTAAAAAGTATGACAAAAAAGACTTTTCTGTAATGAGCTCCAGTTCTTTTTTTAGCCGGTCTTTAATATTTTGATTTACATCTTGGTACCTTTTAGGTAATGCGTCATAACATAGTTGCTTAAGTAGGGCTCTATCTTTTTCCACCTTTCCAGTGTATGTTTTTTGATTTTTGCTTCCTGGCCCTCTATTTAAGAATTGATCCCAAGAAGGCAATGATTTAATAAAAGATTGACTTGATGACCAAAGAGTTTGTGAGAATTTTGATTCAATTACACTTTTATCTTTCCATACGTGATCATGAGCAAGATATTCAAACCTATTTAGATTGCTTAGTACGATGTTATTGTCGATCGATCGCAATAATTTATGAGTGTTGTAGTCTCTTGTATCCTCAAAGGCTAACGTTTCCCAGGCTATACAGCGATTAAATTGCTTATGGTTAGTGGCTTTTATCTGCTCACGTGCTTCAACTCCAATCCATTCATTTAAATAAAGTTTCCTTTCGGGTGCTTGCTTTAGAGGGTAAATCACTCGAACCCCCTTAAGATTTGAGCATGTTAAATCCCTTTGACCTTTGCTTAGCCATTCATTTAGGTTTTGAAAGCCCATTGGCGATTCTGGAATCAATAACGCCTTGCGTATTGCCCCTTCCCTTAGGTCTACAGCCGGCTGTATTGGTATATTAGCCATTTGTAGCGCCGGAAGTATTCCTACTGTACTATTAATTTCTGCTAAAACTAGTGGTATGCATCCATGTTTTTCGGCTAGTCTAATAATTTGTTCTGTGCTCAATACTCCAAAACGGAAACTATACGCACTGTGTGTAATGAACATTTTTATTTTCTATCTCTTTTTTTTATTAATTCTATTGTTTAATTAACTTTATTTAAATGCCTGAATAATAGAATTTTAAATGTTAACATAGAAAAAAACTATATTAATTTAATTGGACCTTCTTGAACATCTATTTTTTCCTATTAGCTAATAATGGCGGAGAGTCTCCATCAAAGGGGCTTTCTCTACCTATAGTGCCTGAACCCATTCCGCAAGCTCTAATTGCGTACCTATCACCATAAGCGTTTCTGATTCTATCCATGGCTTGATGAAGCTTTTCATTTTTATTACATGAATCAAATAAATAATACTGCCCCCCTCCTTCGATTAGACCATTGAGACTCACCCCTATCAATCTAATCCTCACTCTCCTACTGGAAATTTGATTAAATAATTCTTTCCCCTTCTTTATAAGAATTGCATCAGAATGAGTGTAGTGAATGCTCGCTTGCTTGTTTTGAGTTTGAAAATCAGCATATCGAACCTTGATACTAATACAACTAGTCAACTTACCGCCCCTCCTAAGCTGGAAGGCTAAATTTTCAACCATAGTCATTAAAACACTAGTCACTTTATTTAAATCCATAGTGTCTTGATTAAACGTTCTTTCTGTAGATATGGATTTTCGTTCAACTGTTTCACAAACAGGAGTTTCATCAATACCACGAGCTTTTTCCCAAATAACCCGACCATTCTTACCAAAAACAGTCAAAAGAGCGCTCATTGGCATTTCCTGGAGTGTTCCAATAGTCTGAACACCCAACTCTCTAAGCGTTTGATATGTCTTGGGGCCCACCATAGGTATTTTTCGAACAGATAACGGTGACAAAAAACATCGCTCCAAGCCAGACTTAACAAAAATTTCATTGTTAGGTTTAGCTTCACCCGTAGCAACTTTAGATACTGTTTTGTTTACAGATAATCCAAAAGATATAGGTAAACCAGATTCTTTAATGATTTTTTGTCGCAGATCTGAAGCCACTTTAAGCGATCCAAAAAACTTATCCATTCCGGTTAAGTCAGCATAAAATTCATCTATCGATGTCTTTTCTACAATGGGTAAATTCTCTTTAGCAATTTCTGTAACAATTTTAGATTGCTTAGAATAAGCTGAAGAGTTCCCTCTAATAACAACAGCTTCAGGACAAAGCCTTCTTGCTATTTTCATTGACATTGCAGAGGTTATACCGTATGACCGAGCCTCATAGCTGCAGGCCGCGACAACCCCCCTTTCTGAAGTTCCTCCAATAATAACGGGAATGCCATTGAGCCTACTATCTTGAAGTCTTTCCACAGAAACAAAAAAACTATCTAAGTCCATATGTAAAATAGATTTGATCATTTTTGGACTTAAAAATCTTTATTAAGCTACATTTTTCTCTAAGGCAGAGCGAAGTGATCTAACTTCCCTTTGAAGACCCTCTAATTGATTTGCAATATTATCATTTGGGTTTTGTTTAGAGAGATCAAACTGTATGTTACCCTCCACCTTCCAGACCTCAAGAAGGTCTTCCACACTCACTCTATATGGCTCATAGATTGAATTATCTGAAATAAGTTCAATCTCCCCAGTCTCTAATATGTGGTTTTTTGCCCTTTTAAAGACAATACCATCTTCCTGGGTTAAGAATATATATAACTCCCCCGTTCGAATCCCTGACCAGTCCTGAAGATAGCTGGATATCAAGTACGACCCTGGTAAAAAAGGCAACATGCTATCTCCTTGTATTTGAAATACGCGCCTAGTTTGTTCAGATGAAATTTCAGGCATTGGAAGTGAAAAATGAGGCAAAGCTTCGACAAAATCAATATCCCCATAGCCACCCAAATAACCTGCCGCTGCCTTTACTGGGACAAGAGATACTTTTTCTTTGTTTGTTTTTGGGTCAATTGAAATTGCTAAGACACGTAGTTTATTTCCAGCCAGTCGATTATTGTCTTTAGAAATTAACCTAGATTTCCCTACTCTTCCAGAAATCATATCATCAATACTTAAATTAAATAATTTAGAAAATAATAATAGTGATTCTATTTTAGGCTCAGCACGCCCCTCTTCATAAGCTCCAATTAAAGATCTTTTTAGCCCAACTCGCCTTGCAAGTTGCTCCTGAGTCCAGCCGTTTAGCTTTCGCATAGATTTAAGTGTTTGATCTAAGTTCATACAAAAATACTATTTAAATTAGATTACTAAAATAATTAGTAATTTTTAAACAGCCAAAATAAAAAGTGAATAGATGTATTCTTTTTAAGAATCACCCAAAGAGTAATTAACAATAGAGTGCCCCGCAAGCCATGCAGATGTCCAAGCAGACTGAAAGTTAAATCCACCAGTTAATGCGTCAACATCCATAACCTCTCCGGCGAAATAAAGACCCGGAACCAGCTTACTCTCGAAAGTTCTAAAATCAATTTCATTTAACGCAACCCCACCAGAAGTAACAAACTCTTCTTTGTTTGTGCTTTTCCCTGCGACTTGAAACTCTGACTCTGATAATATATCACAAAGGCGCCTAATTGAAGGTTTGTTTAAATCAGACCAATTTGCAGAACTCGGAACTTTTGCAAAAAGACACAACGCTTTCCATATTCGTAAAGGAATGCTAAACATAGAGTTAGAAATTATTCGTTTACGTTGAAAATCAAAATCCTTCCGAAAGCCATTCAGCAATTCAAATAAATCATCATAATCCATGTCGGGGGCCCAGTTGATAAATACAGAAAAACAGTGACCAACTTCATTCATCCATCGAGCACCAAAGGAAGACAGCTTAAGAACACTAGGCCCACTTAAACCCCAATGTGTTATCAACAAAGGACCTTCGGTCTCAAAACCACCAATCGGAACAGTCATCCTAACATGAGGTATAGTGATTCCCGCCATATCTTTTAACCTTGAATCTCTTATATTAAAAGTAAATAAAGACGGAACTGGAGAAATTATTTTATGCTCTAAAGATTCTAATTCAGTCCATAATTTCTTGGAACCACCGGAAGCAACAAGAACCTTATCTACAATTTTAGATTCACCAGAATCGAAATCAAGAAAAAATTCATCTTGGTCTTTTCTTATGGATTTAACGCCGCGCCTTAATTGAAAATCAACACCTGATCTTTTAGCAAAATCCAATAAGCAATCAACTATGGTTGAGGATTTATTGGAAACCGGAAAAACTCTATTATCCTCTTCTATTTTTAATTCTACGCCTCTATCCGCGAACCACTCCATAGTATCTCCACAGCCAAATCTATTAAAAGGACCAAGTAATTCTCTGGAGCCACGTGGATAATAATCTATCGATTCATTAGGATCAAAGCAAGCGTGTGTAACATTACACCTACCCCCACCAGATATTAAAACCTTACCCAGTAACTTATTTGACTTTTCAAAAACATAAATTTTAGTTGAGGGTGATGCTTCAGCTGCTGCAATTGCCGCAAATACACCCGCTGCTCCCCCACCAATTATTGCAATGCTATTTGATTTAGTCATTCTCTCTAAATTAGAGTTTTTAAACGACACTTTATAGCCTAATTTACCTGACAAAGGCTTATCATTTTTAGTTTATCAACCCCCAATATTTCATATAAATTGGGTTCTATTACCTGACCGGAAATTAATTCTCCCAAATACGAATCAGACTTACTATTTAACCAGTAAAAACGAGTTGGGTCTGCGGGGCCAACGACAACCCAGGAATAGTAATATTCTCGGTTTCTAATACCCTCCTCAAACTTAATTTCTACTTGACCAGATGACGTTTCACACATCCAATCTAAAGCTGAGTTTGAATTTTCTTTTAGGTTTAAATAAGAATCTGGTTTAAATACCGAAGCTGTGTCAAATGAATTGTCAAGTTTTTCAAGTAAGTCAATAAGGCTATTTGAGACACGTATCCTGCTCCAGTCATCTATGGATATCCCAGTCTCAATTGTGACTGTAGGAATATTACTTTCCTGGAAGTACTCACCAAATGCCGTAGGATAAAAACTATCATCAAAACGGGCTATGCCGTCAGGGTAAGCCTTCTTAAGCTCGTTGGACATCCAAGAACAAAACTTTTTAGAAATTAACTGGGAAGCTGTTTCTTTTGTCGAACTTCCTTTAGGAGCTAAGAAAGAAAATGATGCTGGGACCCTTTTTCCTGCCGGAAAAAAGCATGTCCTCTGATCGTGAAGATTCAATGCTAATTTTGGTTTTTCATTTTTAACCCAATTTGATAAAGCTTTGCCCTCTGTTGTTTTTAGATCTCTTGCATCTCTATTGATATCTAAACCCTCTTTATTCAGCCTTTGAAATAAGTCTGAGCCATCTGGGTTTACCAAAGGACAAATTGCCCAAGAAAGTTTTAGGTTTTTATTCGACATAATACCCAATAAAGCATTGAACCCCGTGGGTTCATTTCCATGCATTAAAGACCATGCGCAAATATCGGTACTTAAATTTGGTTGATTTTTAAAAACTAAGATATCCGCCCCCCCAACAGACTGACCCACAATTTCAATTGACCAGGAATTTTTTTTCGCAGCATCCAGCAATAATCTAAAACGTTCTCTCGTAGGCAAATATCTCATAATTCGATACTGTAAAATTAGTCATCAATACCAACTAAATCACTCTATTCAATTCTTTTCTAATTATAATTTTATAATGGTAAATGAGATTTATTAATATTTTTACATTCAAATTAGATGATGTTTGCTTAATGAAATTATTGATATTCTTTATCCTTTTCTGTCCATTTATTACTTTTTCTCAGTCTGTTGACTTTTGTATTGGAAGCTGCGCTGAATTCACGGGTGAGGCCCAGGATAGTATTTTTTACATTGTGCCTAATAGTAAACCTGATTTCTTTTTATGGCTAGGTGATAATATTTATGCCGATGAATCTCGATGGGGTGATTTTAAATCCATGAAAATGGCTTACTCCGATCGTCACTCAACTACTTCCATGGAGTATTTCTTTGACCAAATACCACTTCAGTATGCAATTTGGGACGATCATGATTATGGGCCTAATGATTCAGATTCATCATTTGTGGGAAGGTCGGTAAGTGGAAGGGCGTTTGAAAAAGTCTGGACATCAACCCCATTGAATTTCGCGAGATATGGAGATATAAGGTGGAAGATGCGAAAGGGTGACGCGGGTTTTATTGGCCTCGATAATAGAATGCACCGAGGATCTAAAGGAACACAAATTTTAGGAACCAATCAACTAAAATGGCTAGAAGAAGTACTGAGAGAATATGAGGATATGAGAGTTGTTTTTATTGCTATCGGGTCCCAAGTTCTGAATAGCGCTCGGGTATATGAAAACTATTCTAGATTCCCAAAAGAAAGAACTAAACTTCTAGATATTTGCTCTGGCGCACGCCCCCAAGTGGTTTTTCTTACTGGGGATCGTCATCATGGAGAGATTAATGAGAACATATACAAAAACAAAAAATTTATCGAAATCACCAGCTCTCCATTAACATCCTCAACTCATTTGCCTAGCAAAAAAGAATTGAAACGAAACGTGAATCTTGTTGATGGATCTGTAGTTAGTGCCAATCACTTTAACAGGATTTCATTAAACGAAAATGAACTATTAACTGAATTCATAAATTTCAAAGGGGATATTGTGTTTCGTCGTAAGTGGAATATTGACTTTTAATAGAGACTTCTTTTACGTTTTTTAAACTACTTCATGTAATTATTGTTAAAAGTGCATGTATTCAATCTATCGTGAACAGCATTTGCCGATTTCAATCGAAGAAGCGTGGGGATTTTTTTCAAACCCCTCAAATCTCTCGAAAATAACCCCTAAGAACCTTGGTTTTGAGGTTTTAGGCGACATACCGGAATCTATGTATCCAGGGTTATTTATCCACTATAAGGTCTCTCCACTTTTTGGGATACCTCTTAGATGGACCACTGAAATAACGCATGTAGAACCTTACAAATACTTTGTAGATGAACAACGCGTAGGCCCCTACTCTATTTGGCACCATGAACATTTTTTTGAAAAAACAAAGGGCGGGGTTTTCATGAAAGACCATGTCCATTATAAGATGCCATTAGGTCTTTTAGGAAGAATAGCTCACCCAATAATTGTGAAGCCAAGATTAAATGAGATATTTAACTATAGATTTGATGTAGCAGAAAATGTATTTTCATCAGATTCAAAATGAGTCAGAAAAAGCCTTTAATAAAAGTTAACCCTATTGACTCCGAGAAAGTTTCAAAAACACCTAGTGCTCTTGAGTATCCTCACCATGTGGGCAGCGCTCCGATTAAATTAAACAATGAAACGGCTCAGCGATCTGCTGCAATGACGGCTATGAATCTTCAAACTGATCAGCAATTAATTCAGATTAAATCACAGATGGAGCTTCTTGCGAAGCAAGTAAAAGAAATTCAAGAAAGGAAACAAATATCCCAGTGGATTTACAGTGCAAAAATAAGGTTTAAGCCAGAGGTTAATCACATCTATCACCTTTACTTAAACTCGGACAACGAGCATATTTTATCATTAATTAGCCCAGAAGAATTTAATTCCTCTCAAAGGAATTTAGGAGAGTTTGTCAATACAGTCAAACTTATGGGGGATCATACATGGCAAATTATTGAATGATTTCTAAACCCACAGCTTTTAATCACTCATTACTAAACGGAAACAGTGATAACCTAAATGATCTGCAAGAGATTTGGCTTCTTCACGGATATGCAAGTAATGAATCAGACCTATACGCCCTAGAGTCATACTTTGGAAAGAAATACCTTATTCGATCCTTGAGGGCACCTTTCCAAATTCCGACAGGAGGATTTGCATGGTATGGACTAGACTTTGACACCGGAGGACTTAAGGAAAGTAACCTAAAACAAGCTCAAGAGTCTGCAATTAGAATCAAAGATGCCTTAGATTGGCATAAGGAAAGTCATCCTAGCTCTCCCCGGCCGATTCTTTTGGGTTTTTCGCAGGGGGGCATAATGGCGAATGCACTTGGTTATTCCCTTTTCGATGAACTAAGTGCTGTTGTATCAATAGCGAGCTACTTTCCCCTCGAATGGGACTTTTTGAAACAATCTAGTAATAAAGTCAAATATTTCGCTGCTGTTGGAACAAATGACATTGTTGTACCTGCTGAAAAATCATTACCGTCCTATACAAAAGCACAAAATTATCATGGAATCGACCTGCAATTAAAGACTTATTCAATGCCCCACACAATTAGTCAGGCTTGTATTTCAGATGTCCTGAGATTTATTAGTGAAAGAAATAAAATTAGCTAAACTTCGATAATTTCTTTTCTCCACTTTTGATAGCCCCAAAAACTCATTATTAAGAGTAAAAAAGAGTAGCAGGCATATATCTCAAACCCTCTGTTAAAAAAAAGAAATATTGTTGATCCATTAATACACATCCAAACAAACCAATTTTCAATAATTCGTTGCGCTTGCCAAACAGTAGCAAGGATAGAAAGTGCAGCTATGATACAATCCAAGTACGGTAGTGGATCATTGGTTAATGAATCCATTATATAGCCTAAAATCAAAGCAAATATGAGAATCAAGGGTATTGATGAAAGTTGATCTATAGAAATTCGAAAATCTTTTTTCAACCTGGTTAGCTTGGGTGCGCTTGAAGTATTTCTCCATCTTAACCACCCATAAATCGCCAATCCAGAGTAAAATATATTTAAAATAGCTTCAGCGTACAGCGCATCAAAAGAAAATAAAAAAACGGCTAGAAAACACCCAATAAAGCCCGAGAGCCATGCCCATATCTTTTGATAGGCTATTCCAAAAACAAATATTGTATTAAAAAGGACAGACAGAAATTCCAGTCCTATAAAGCTATAATTGATCGCCATTGATTATGTTGAATGTTCAATCAATAAGCTTCCTTACCAAATTAGACGCATCCTCTAAGCCAATAGCAGAATATACTTTTAAATCACTACTATCGATTAAATCTTTTGCCTCTTTAGCATTCGTTCCTTGAAGTCTAATGATTATTGGTACAGGTATTTCCCCTATTGAGCGATATGCATCTACAATTCCTTGAGCAACTCTATCACATCTTACAATTCCGCCAAAAATATTTACTAAAATTGCCTTGACGTTTGAATCCTCAAGGATTATCCTGAATGCCTTTTCAACTCTTTCAGCATCGGCAGTGCCCCCGACGTCAAGAAAGTTAGCTGGGTTTCCTCCTGCCATTTTTATAATATCCATTGTAGCCATAGCTAAGCCGGCACCATTGACCATGCATCCGACATTTCCATCGAGTTTAACAAAGTTGAGTCCTGCCTGGTCAGCCTTGACTTCAGTCGCGTCTTCCTCTCTCAAATCCCTTAAGTCTGCCAAGTCTTTATGACGGAAGAGGGCATTGTCATCTAGCGAAACCTTGGCGTCAACAGCCATTATCTTATTATCACTTGTTTTCAAGACTGGGTTGATTTCAAAAAGGGAGGCATCTATACCCTCGTATGCCTTAACAAGACTTTTTACAAACGCAACCATCTCATTAATAGCAATTCCGGTCAAATTTAAATTGAAAGCAACTCGTCGTGCCTGATAATCTCGTAATCCCACAGAGGGGTCAATTTTTTCAGTAAAAATTTTTTCTGGGCTGTGTTCAGCGACATACTCAATATCCACACCGCCCTCAGGGCTGTACATTAACATGTTAATACCCAACGTTCGATCTAATAGAATACTCATGTAATATTCTTCTGTATCAAACTCACCAGGGTAATAAACATCTTCAGCTATTAACACTTGATGAACTTTCTTTCCATCCTTACTGGTTTGTGGCGTAATTAGCTGCATTCCTATAATCTCTGAGGATAATCGAGATACTTCATCTATGGATTTTGCGAGCTTTACCCCTCCTCCTTTACCTCGCCCACCAGCATGAACCTGGGCTTTCACGACGTACCACTTCGTTCCGGTTTCCATGTTCAATTTTTCTGCCGCAGATACAGCATCCTCAGGCGAAGAGGCAACGATTCCTCGTTGAATACGAACCCCATATGTAGCTAATATTTCTTTTCCTTGATACTCGTGAAGATTCATGTTTTTTTAGAATTGAATTATTCAAAACAAATGTACTTATGATCTCATCGAATTCATGTCTATTTTTGATATCAATATGTCAAGTTTATTAAAAGCATCACGAATATCGAAATCTTTTGGTGAGGTATCTGTTCTAAAAGATTTAAGTTTCGAATTATTTCAGGGTGAATTCGTCTCTATTACAGGGGCTTCAGGCTCGGGGAAATCAACTTTGTTGCATATTCTAGGAGGTTTAGAGCAGCCAGATAAGGGTTCTCTAAAATTCAATAATGTCGAATACCCAAAATCCGCGAAAAGAATTGAGGAATTTCGTAATAAGCATCTGGGTTTTGTATTTCAATTTCATCACTTACTTCCAGAATTTTCGGCGCTTGAAAATATTTGCATGCCCGGATGGATTGGGAAAACTGACGGTGTTGACGACTATGCACGGGAATTAGCAGATGAATTTGGCATTTCCCATAGGTTAAATCACCTACCTAATAAGCTCAGTGGAGGGGAACAGCAGAGAGTTGCCATGGCTCGTGCCTTGATTCAAAGACCAAAGTTACTATTAGCTGATGAACCGTCTGGAAATTTAGATAGCAAAAGATCTATTGATTTATTTAATTTATTAGATCAAGTAAGACTCTCTAAAAGTATTGGTATTGTAGTAGTTACACATGATGAAAAATGGGCAGCAAAGGCGGATAAAACTTTAAATCTTAAAGATGGGAAATGGGAAGTTTAATTCCTAAAAGAGACCTCAAGGATTGGCTCGAAACCTGGGCAGCTAGGTACGAATCTCCAGATTTCATAAAAAACGACCCCATCTCCGTTCCTCACAGATACTTTCGCTCTGTGGATAAAGAGTTTATTGGTTTCATGACAGCCATAATTTCATGGGGAAGAAGAAAGAGTATCATAAATAGTGCAAATAAAATGTTTTCAAACTTTAGCGATCAACCTGTAGATGATCTAGTAGACTTCACAGATAAAGACATCCGTGATATCTACTGGTCACATCGAACATTTTTGAGTTTAGACGGATGGCAGTTTCTTCAATCTTTCAGAGATTATTATCAGAAAAATAATTCTTTAGAAAAATTATTTATAAAAAAAGAAAATGAAACGGACTATAACCCATCCATAGACCGTTTTAGACTGGCTTTTTCGAGCAACTGGACCCAAAAAAGATCACTGAAGCACATAGCCTCTCCAAATGCAGGCTCAGCCGCAAAACGTATCCATCTATTTTTGAGATGGATGGTAAGACCCAATGCAAATGGTGTAGATTTCGGAATTTGGAGTAGCCTTGATCCAAAATTTTTATCATGCCCCCTTGATGTTCACAGTGGAAAAGTGGCCAGATCTATTGGGATACTTAGAAGGCCTCAGAATGACCTTAAGGCTTTAAAAGAGCTCGATAAAGAATTAAGGAAATTAGATAATAGAGATCCCGTGAGATTTGACTTTGCCTTATTTGGAATTGGAGAGTCCGGGCTTTTAAACTAGTTATCAATTACCCTCATAGGATGATTTCTTAATAAGAATTTCTGTTCGACGATTTATCGCTCTTCCAGCTTCAGATTCATTAGTGGAAATAGGTGCAGCATCACCGACACCTTTGTAAAACAATCTACGACCCGAAATCCCTCGACTTAAAACCTCGTCATAAACAGCTTTTGCCCGGTCTTTACTTAACTTTAGATTGTACGAATACAATCCTTTGTCATCTGTATGCCCTCTAAACTCAATTTCAACACCGGGGTTTTCCATGAGCCAATCTACAAGCCTTGATATCTCCAAAATAGATTTTTTTACCAAAATAGCCTTATCAAACTCAAACATTATATTGTTTAAAATAAATGTATCTCCCTCCTTTATTGGAGTAAGCAAGATTGTGTCTTGAAACGATTCCCCTTTTGAAGTTTCATAAAAAACGTCACGACTAAACATATTATAACCTTTAGCGACAACATTTAAAGCCATATGAGTAGCAACAGGAATGGATGATTCGAAAACCCCTCCAAATCCTATGGACTCCTTTCCAAGGCCTTTTGAGCTAAGAGACCACGCTGCATCCTTAATAATACTTTCATCATCTTTATCTAAAGCCCATATTTTTATCCAATCTGTCGGTTCAGGTTTCAGTAATTCTGGCATTTTAAACTGGTAAATTTGGGGATTTTGAGTTTTAAAGTGATATGACCCTTTGCTTAGATCACCTCCCGCTAAAAAGCCATATTCTCCATTTGTAGAGATCACCAAACCAAAATTATCTCTAAAGTCATTAATGGGGTATCCGAGGTTGACAGGCACACTCCACTCATTGTTACTTATCAATTCTGATTTAAAAAGATCCAACCCTCCCATTCCCAGGTGGCTGCTGGATGAAAAATAAAGTGTTTTCCCATCTGCATGGAAAAAAGGTGAGAATTCATCACCGGAGCCATTTATTGGAGCCGGAAGTTGTTTCGCCCTTGACCAGCTGGAACCATTCCATCTTGAAATCCAAATATTTGAGTTACTTCCTGGTTTTCGAGAATCTCTGACGAAAAATAGATATTGACCATCAGCAGACAAACAAGGTTGTGTTTCCCATTGAGTGGTGTTAATCTCTGGTCCAATATTTTCTGCACTAGACCAAGAGCCGTTTAAATATTCTGACATATAAATATCACAAGAGCCATAACCAGTTTTTCTGTTACAAGCTGCAAATACCATTCTTTTTTCGTCACCTTGAACACTTACCGCGCCTTCATTTTGATATGTGTTGATTTTACCTGAAACCATCTTAGGTAATGCCCATGAATCCTCATTCACTCTCTCAACTTCAAATATATTTTCATCAACCCAAGGGCTGCTGACATTTCTACCAGTAAAATATAGAGTGGAATTGTCTCCGGATATACTTGGGAAAAAATACGACTCTGGGTAGCTATCAGTCTCGTGGTCCCAATTAATATTCTTGGGTTTAATATCTAGAGGTTTCTCCATGGCGCGCAGTCCAAATTCTGAACTTCTCAAATATCTATTTGCTTTGAATCGTTTAACCTTTGGTATATTTTTTAAATTAAGGTAGCTGGTGAAAGCAATTATCGCCTTTTGATAAAATCCATGATTTAGCGCCGTCATTCCCATTTTAAAATACCCCACTCTTGGATCACCAATTAAAGCACTTTTTTCATAATAAGAAATGGCTTTTGTGAATTCTAGCTCTTTAAGACTTAAGTCTCCCAATAAAATAAGTGCCTGCGCATATTTTGGGTACACACGAATAGCCTTTTGAAAGAACCTTTCTGCCTTGGAATAATCTGCATTAGATTTAGTCAATTCCTTGACGCCATTTAGATAAGCTCTTTGAGCTTTTCGATTTTGGCTAAAACCCTCAAAGGGAGTTATTGAAATAATGATGATAAAAAACCAGTTAAAACGCATATTACATTAACTAAGTTACGCTCTCAAATCTGTAACTTAGCATCTAGGAATTCAAAAAAATGAAATGAAAAATTCATCCTTTGAGCAAGTAAAATTGGTATTCACTGACTACTTGAATAAGAATGGCCATCGAAAGACACCTGAAAGGTTTGCTATTCTTTTTGAGATTTACAATAGCCAAGAGCATTTTGATATTGAGTCCCTTTATCTTTCAATGAAAGAAAAAAAATATCGGGTAAGCCGAGCAACCTTATATAACACCATAGAACTATTATTGTCATCAGGTTTAGTTCGAAAGCATCAATTTGGACAGAATCAAGCCCATTACGAAAAGTCATATTTCAATAAACAGCATGATCATTTGATTATATTAGACTCTGATGAGGTTCATGAGTTTTGCGATCCTCGAATTCAAAATATAAAAGATAGTGTTGAGGAGGTATTCGGTGTTGAAGTAACTGGTCATCAACTTTATATATACGCAAAATCTAAATCATAAATGAGTCAAGGAGCAGATATTTTACTCGGCCTTCAGTGGGGCGATGAAGGAAAAGGGAAAATTGTAGACGTACTAACAAAAAAGTATGATGTTGTTGCCCGCTTCCAAGGAGGACCTAATGCTGGGCATACACTTGAGTTTAACAACATTAAACATGTTCTTCATACAATACCCTCAGGAATATTCCACCCGAATGCAGATAACGTTGTAGGAAACGGCGTTGTAATTGATCCAATAATATTTTGCAGCGAAATAGATAAACTTCAAAAGCTTGAACCTCATTGCCTTAGCAGGCTAAGAATTTCAAGGAAAGCACATCTGATTTTACCCACTCACAAATTACTTGATGCTGCCTCGGAGGCATCGAAAGGAAAAAATAAAATTGGGTCTACACTAAAAGGTATAGGTCCAACTTACATGGACAAAACGGGTAGAAATGGCCTTAGAATAGGAGATATTGAATTATCCGATTTTATTGATCGCTATGAGTCGTTAAAAAAGAAACACTTATCTATTCTAAAAGATTATGATTTTCCTTTTGACCTCGAACAAGCGGAGGTCCAGTGGATGAGTGCCATAGATCGAATAAGAAAAATGAAATTAACCGATACGGATCTTTTTATTCAAAATGCTTTCCATTCAAATAAAAAAATTCTTGCCGAAGGAGCTCAGGGAACACTATTGGATGTTGATTTCGGAACTTACCCATTCGTTACATCTTCAACAACTACAGCTGCAGGGGCGTGCACAGGGCTGGGTTTAGCACCAAATCGAATTAATGAGGTAATCGGAATTTTTAAGGCATATGTTACCAGAGTGGGCTCGGGACCATTTCCTACAGAGTTGAATAACGATCATGGTAAATATCTCCGAGATCAAGGAAATGAATACGGGAGCACAACGGGTAGACCCAGAAGAACCGGTTGGCTTGACCTTCCAGCACTAAAATATGCTGTAGAAATTAATGGTGTAACTCAATTGATGATGATGAAAGCCGATGT
>MDSX01075015.1_pt1 | contig 16629 bp, 15 predicted proteins | sample 811141 | NCBI WGS metagenome assembly MDSX01 (sample SAMN05326642, study PRJNA326480) | marine metagenome | isolation source: seawater | place: Atlantic Ocean: South East | collected 2010 | reverse complement strand
GAACATAATATAAGAGTAGCAACAATTCCTCCTGAAATTAAACATGATACAATTAGGTACTATGATCCTGTAGCAAAAACACTTGTGATAAGTGATAGGCTTCCTCAAGCAAGCAGAACATTTCTAGTAGCACAACAAATGGGACTATTATTAGCTGATGATGAAATAAATCAAATTCTAGATGATAATAATATTGAAGATGGAGAAGTTAGAAAACTTGGCAGATTAGCTTTATCTAATTATTTTGCAGGAGCTATAATATTACCTTACGATAATTTTTATGAACAAGCACAATTTACTAAGTATGATATAGAAGTATTAGAAAATAGATTTCAAGTAAGCTTTGAGCAAGTATGCCATAGACTCACTACACTTAATAAGCCTGGTTCAAGAGCAATCCCTTTTCATATGATGAGAGTAGATATAGCAGGTAATATTTCAAAACGTTATTCAGCTTCAGGAATATCAATTTCAAGATATAGTGGGGCGTGCCCGAGATTAAATATATATTCTGCATTCACAACGCCTGATAGAATAAAAGTTCAAGTGTCTGTAATGCCTAATGGAGAAAAATATTTCTGTATAGCAAGAGCTTTTCAAAAACGGAGCGGTGGATTTGATTCTCCCGAAAGTTTTTACTCAATAGGTTTAGGATGTAGATTAAATGATGCAAGTAAAATGATTTATGGTGAAAGGGTATTATTAGATTCTTCTGAAAATATTGTACCAGTAGGAGTTTCATGTAGAAGTTGTCCAAGAATTGATTGTAGACAAAGGGCATTTCCTCCAAGTAGTAGGCAGTTATCTTATAATGAAAATGTTAAAGGTCTATCGGCTTATGTAACACCAAATTAAATTTTATATAATAAATTTTATTTTTCTTTCCTTATAATGAATAAAGGAAGCAACATCATAAACATTATTATTGAATATATACTTAAGGCAATATTAAAATTATTATATAAATCATATACTAGTCCCATAAAGAAAGGTCCTAATACTCCACCAATTTGTATTATTGAAAAGAATATTCCTCCTGCAATACCTATATTATTATAACTTATATTTTTAGTTTCTGACATATGGTTTAGAATAATTACAATGAGTGATCCTGTAGATAGTCCAAGAAATAAAAGACCTATAATAATCATTATCAAGTTAGAAGATTGAATAAAAAATAAAGATAAACCTGCATTCATGAATAAAATAGTAAGTATATTTATTCGTGTTGTCTTATTAGAAAATCTAGTAATAATTAAAGCAGATAATATGCCTACAATTATTGGAATAGTAGCTAATGCACTAGATAAACTTAAATTCACACCTTTTGCATATATAATTTTAGGAAGCCAACCAGTAATACTATGAACTAAAAACATACCAGCAGTGCCTAGAATTAAGATATTAATAAATCTTTTTTTTGTAATTATTAATTTAAATATAGAAATACCATCTGAGATATTTAATAGGGAGGACTCTTTTTTATTTAATATTATTTTATTTTTTGTAATAAATAACCATATCAATCCAGCTAAAAATGGCGCTAAACTGTATAAAAAATAAACTAATTTCCAATTATTATTTAGAAGAGGCATTATTAAAGAATTCATAGTTAGTAATGAAAATATTCCGCCACACATTGGTCCTGTAAATAAAATACCCATTGATATTGCTCTATTTTTTTCGCTTTTCCATATAGTTGACACTTTAGGAACACCTACTGATATAAGAGGGCCACCAATTCCGAATAATGCAACTGCTAACCACATATGATAAAAATTATTAGATAGTCCTCTAGATATAAGCGATAAAGTAATAATTATAGCTGCAGCAAAAATTGATGCTTTTAAACCGTACCTATCTAAAATAAAACCTGCAGGTAATGCAAAAAACATATATGTAAATTGCCATGCACCAAGTATTAGCCCCATTTGTTTGTAAGATATATTTAAATCATGTGTAATGTAAGGAACTATAGGTGCAATAGAGGAAACAGAATAGCCAAAACAGAAATATATTAACCATAGTCCAAATATAATAGACCAACTATGATTTTTATTATTCATATTTTTTGAATGCATAAATTTTCTCTATTAATAAAGCAAAAGTTTAATATATACTTTTAAGAACTATAAGTGGCAAATTGAAATTATAAAAAAGTAGGTAAATATGTATTATTATTGTGAAAGAACCACAGCAGATATTTTCTCAGAACCTTTGAATAGTATTACTAATCTTGCTTTCGTATTAATTTCTTATTTGATTTTCAGAAAATATAAAAACTATGAGAATGGCATAATTTTTTCAGGTCTAGTTTTTTGTATTGGATTAGGTAGTTTTCTTTTACATACTATACCGTCCAAGATTACAGCATTAATAGATGTAATGTTTATTTTGTTTTTTATTGTTTTCTTTTTGTATATTCTTTTTAGAAAAGTAATAAAATTACCAATAATTTATGCCCTATTACTATCTCTAGCTTCACCTTTTATATATTATTATTTGGGAAGCTCATTGAAGCAAAATTTCTCACTTATTGGTGATTCAAGTTTTTACATAGTTATTTTATCGCATTTAATTTTGATATATTTTTACCTTTTAATTAAAAATGTAAATTTTAATAATTATATTTTAATTGCGAGTATTATTTTTTTAATATCGATATTTTGTAGAATTATTGATAAAGTTTATTGTGATATAAATTTATATGGGACTCATTTTTTATGGCATATTTTAAATAGTTTAGTTTTATTTTATTTAGTTAAATTCATCATTAGTAATTTAAACTTCCACCCCAAAAATACCAACCAAGTCCTATAAAGAAGAGTGTATTACCGTATAAACCATGCTCTATGGACACTAATAATAATGATCTATGTTTATTGTAAGTATTTGCAAACAACAAACCTCCAATAAAGCTTAAAATTGGAGCTATAAAATTTAAAAAAAGTATATGAGTTATAGAAAAAAATATAGCACTAGAAATAACCAAATTATTGTCATTTTTAAAAATGCTTTTATATCTGTAAAAGAAAAATTTACAAAATATGAACTCTTGAGGTAGTGCAGAAAAAATTGGATATAAAATCATTATCTTCCATAAAATTTCTGGTCTATTATTTTGAATCATAAAAAATTTATCATTAAAGAAATAGAAAGTTATAAGTAATAATAAAAAGCTAGCAAATATCCAGCGCAGTATAATTTTAATAACTATATTGATATCTATATTAAATATTTTCTTAAATTCAGAAATAATATTTTTATTTTCAATTATATAAATAATAACACAGTAAGAACATACTAAAAGTAAAACAGGTATTATTAAATTAAATAATTTTAGAACTAAAACAATATAAGGAACTACAGAACTAAGTAATATAAGTTCAATAATTTTATAAATGTTATGAGATAATATATTGTATAAAAAATTCATATCATTTTTCTTTTTATTATTTTAAAGTATTTTAATATTTAAAATTATTTAATGCTTTTGTATATATTTTAAAGGAATATTAAAATGAAAATTGCTCAATTCTCCTCTTTCGGTAGACCGGATGAAGTTATAGATTGCGAAGATGTGAACGATTTAGAAAATCCAAATGATAATGAAGTGTTAATAGATGTATTAGCATGTCCTATAAATCCAGCGGATGTCTTAAATATTGAAGGAAGGTATGGAGTTAAAGCTCAACTTCCAGCAAGATTAGGAGCCGAGTGTGTAGGAAAAGTTAAAAAAGTTGGTGATTCAGTTAAAGGATTTAAAGAAGGTGATATTGTTTTACCTTTAGATAGAGAAAATTGGGTACAACAAAAATTAGTAGATGAAAGAAATCTTATTTTACTTCCAGATAATATAGATCCTATACAATTATCAATGTTAAAGGTTAATCCTGCAACTGCATATTTAATGTTGAAAAAATATGTAAAATTAGAACCAGGAGATTGGATAATACAAGATGCTGCAAATTCCGCTGTTGGACAGTGTATAATTAGACTCGCTAAGATGGAAGGCATTAAAACAATTAATATAGTAAGAAGAAAAGAATTAGCTAACGATCTGGAAGATATAGGGGCTGATTTTGTCATTCAGGATTCTCCAAATATGTCATCTGAAGTAAAAGAGTTAACTAATGGAGGTAATATAAAATTAGCTATTGATGCTGTAGGAGGCGATATTATTCTTAGAATTGGCGATTGCTTAGCGGATCAAGCTACAATTTTAAATTATGGGTTATTATCTGGTAAAAATATTGAGATGACATCTTATCAAACTGTATTTAAAAGATTAGTTCTGACAGGTTTTTGGTTAATGCCGTGGTTACAAACAATGGATAGGCAAGAAATTTTTAAAATGTATAATCATCTTGCAAGTTTAATAGCATCTAAAAAATTACATGTACCAATAGAGAAAACTTATCCTTTAGAAGAAATTAAAAAAGCAGTTAAACATTCAGCAACTTATAATCGTTCAGGGAAAATAATTTTAACGCCAAATGGATAATATTTAATAACCTTTATCTACCATCACATTAAGTAAATAAGGCTTCTTATATTTAAAAACTCTTTTAAATACAGTATCTAAAGTTTTCGGTTTATCAATAGTTTCTGATTTAATACCAAGAGAATTTGCAAGTTTTAAGAAATCAATTTTTGGTTTGTCAAAATCCATTCCAACAAAATTTGTATTTTTGTGAAAAGCTTCTAGTCTTTCTTTAATAATTCTATAACTTTGATTATTTGCTATTATATAAATTATAGGAAGTTTGTAATGGGCTGCAGACCATAACGATTGTATTCCATACATTGAACTTCCATCTCCAATAATTGCTATAATAGTTTTATTAGGATTGGCTAATGAAACTCCTATTGCTCCAGATACAGCCCATCCAATACCTCCACTTGCTAGACCATAAAAGTCTTTATTATTTTTATATGGTAAATAATTAAGAAGTGACCTTGTAGATACAAGACCTTCTTCAACTACTATATTATTTTTAGATATATTATTTGCTAAATTCATCATTAACCAATTAGCAGTAATAGGTATTTTTGATTTATCACTCAAGGTTTTAGTAGTAAGTTTTTTCTTTTTTATGGTCCAATTATTTTTAGCTATATGTTCTAAATTGGTTTTTGCTTTTATAATTTTTTTTGCAGTTAATGTGTTTTGTAAATATTGATTAATATCACACAAAGTATTTTTTACATTTCCTATTATGGCTGTTTCTGTGTAATAATTTTTTCCTATTTCCCATTCATTTATACCTATATGAATTATTGGCATTTTAGATGGAAGAGGTTCAGTATCGTTCCAAACTGACATCCTTAAACCGTCACATCCCACACAAATAAGTAGATCATAGTTTTCTAATATCTTCCTAGTAGGATTTTGTAATCTTGGAAGAGCACCCATAAATGCTACATGTTCAGAGGGGAAGTGTGAACCATGGGGAACAGTTTGTTGATATACCGCTGAACCTGAAAGTTCTGCAAACAATGTTATTTCTTTAAATGCATCATAAGTAGCTACCTCATGACCGACTACAATTACCGGTTTTTTATATTTATTAATTTGTTTTGCTATCAATTCAATTGAGCTATGACTTGGTCTAAAAGTATCAATAACTCTAATGGGTTTTCCTAAATCTATATTTGCTTCAGTGTTTAGTATATCTCCTGGTAAAGATATAAAAACAGGACCTGTAGGTGGGGATAGAGCAATTTTAGCAGATCTTCTCATGATCCTAGGTAAATCTTCCAATCTAGTAACTTCTGTTGCCCATTTAACTAGTGGTTCAGCCATCCTTACTAATGGACCATATAGCATTGGTTCCATTAAACCATGACCTTGCTCTTGCTGGCCTGCTGTAATAATTATAGGGCTTCCTACAAATTTAGCATTATAAATAGCACCCATAGCATTTCCTAATCCAGGTGCTACGTGAACATTGCAAGCAGATAATTTTCCAGTAGCTCTAGAATAACCGTCTGCCATAGCTACTACTATTGATTCTTGAAGACCTAATATATATTTTATATCAGGGTAATCTTTCAAAGCATGCATTATTGGAAGTTCGGTTGTTCCTGGGTTACCAAAAAGGTGAGTAACCCCTTCACTTTTTAAAATAGATAGAAAAGCAGAACGTCCTGTTATTTTTTTTCATTAATATTTCCTTTTAGCTTCTATTTATTATTTATATGATTTATAATTTATGCAATTATTATTTTAATTTTAGGTGCAAAATGTTTATTACAAGAATTATTGGAAAAACTATTATTTCAGCTGCTTTATTAGGCGGAGGATATATCTTATTTAAAAGAATTAAAAAAAAGAACACATTGGTTGATAAAGATAAGGTAAAAAAATAAGTTTTTTAATTTAAGAATAGGAACATAATTAATTTTTTCATTAAAATATAAATTACCTGTATTTATTTCTGCTTGGTTGTTCATGATTGCTTTTTGGACTGTCCTTATAAAATTTATTTTTCCTGTTATATATGCATTTAATTATGGCGAAAGTTTTTCTAAGTTTATAATGTGGGATTTTTGGTGGGTAGCTCATTTATGGCTAGGCTGGAGCTTCTTAAATATTTCAAATAAGACTTATTATATAGGTCTTTTAATATGTTTTTCAGAATTAATAATTGTTTTATACAAGCTATATGATTTTTTTGAATCACCTAATTGGAGTATTTGGGATACTAATTGGATGATAAACAAAATTTTTGTTTTAATATTGTTTCTATTAATTACTTTAATTCTTCTCAAGAATAAATATTATATATTAAGACTAAATAAGAAATTATATTGAGGTACATATTATGTTATTAAATCGTAGATCCTTTCTTTTAAGTGCATTATTATCAGGTAATTTTAAAGTAGCTAATGCAAAAAGAACTACTTTAAAAACAGAGTTAGTAAGATTAGGGAATACAGACTTAATTATACCAAATATTGGATATGGCTCATCTAGTACATCTGATGAAAACATTGTTAAGCATGCTTTTAATAATGGTATAAGATATTTTGATACTGCAGAATCTTATGTAGGAGGAGATTCTGAGAGTTCTATAGGTAATGCTTTAAAAGATGTTAGACATGAAATAGTTATCGGCACCAAAACTAAGGCACGCACATACGATAATCAAAGGGATTACATGAACTCTCTTGAAGATTCTTTGAAGAGACTAAGAACTGATTATATAGATATATATTATAACCATGCAGTAAACTCTATTTCTAGATTAGAAAATACTGATTGGTGGGAGTTTATTGATAAAGCTAAATCTCAAGGAAAGATCAGATATAGTGGAGTTTCAGGACATGGTAGCAATTTAGCAGATTGTTTAGAATATTGTATTGATAGAAATTTAGTTGATGTGATATTATCTGCTTTTAGTTTTGCTCAAGATCCAAAATTTTTTGAAAAGTTAAGACATACTTTCCATTTTGTCGCAATTAATCCAAGATTACCAGAAGTTCTTCTAAAAGCTAAAAATAAAGGTATTGGAATAATCGCTATGAAAACATTAGCTGGAGCAAGACTTAATGATATGAGACCTTATGAAAACGAAGATCTTACATACGCTCAGGCTGCTATTAGATGGGCTCTAAATACTGATTATGCCGATGCAGCAATTATTTCTATGACTTCAAATTCACTCATTGATGAATTAACAAGTATATCTAATAATAAATTTACAGATCATAAATCTTTTTCTTTATTGAAGCAGTATTATAGATTAAATCAGGAAAGTATATGTCCTCCAGGTTGCGGAGCATGCAAAAATTCTTGTCCAAATAATGTCCAAATATCAGATGTTATGAGATCTAAGATGTATGCTCTAGATTATAAGAATCCAGACAAAGCATTAAGATCATATGTAGCAATAGAAAATAATGCTTCTGCCTGTTTATCATGTTCAGGTAAACCATGTTTAAGTAGCTGTGATTATAATTTGGATATTAAAAAATTAAATACTTTATCTCACAAAATGTTGTCATAATTTAGTGTAATATTTTTGTAACAATAAATGGTTGATTTCTATTTAGATTCATGTTTCTAATTAATTTTTATTTCTAATAGGGGAATTTTCAATTCATGATAATTAATAATTTATTTTTAAAAGAATGGGTCGAAGAAATTGAAAAACTTTGTACACCTAAAAATGTTTATTGGTGTGATGGTTCTCAAGAGGAATATGATAGACTTTGTGAAGAAATGGTTGAAGCTGGAACCTTTATTAGGCTAAATAGTGAAAAAAGACCTAATAGTTTTTTAGCACGTTCTCATCCAAGTGATGTCGCAAGAGTTGAAGATAGAACATTTATATGTACTTCACAGGAACAAGATGTCGGCCCCACTAATAATTGGTCAGATATTGGCTCAATGAAAAATAAATTAGATAATTTATTCAAAGGGTGTATGAGTGGAAGGACAATGTATGTTATTCCATTTTCAATGGGTCCTTTAAATTCTCCAATTTCCCATATTGGAGTTCAAATTTCAGATAGTCCATATGTAGTTGTAAATCAAAGAATAATGACGAGAATGGGAAAAAAAGTTTTAGATATATTAGGCGAACATAATACTTTCATAAAATGTATGCATTCAGTTGGTATGCCACTTAAAGTTAATCAGTCAGATATAAGTTGGCCATGTGCCCCAAACCCTGAAGATAAGTATATAGTTCATTTTCCAGAGGAAAGATCAATATGGTCTTATGGTTCAGGATATGGAGGAAATGCTCTTTTGGGTAAAAAATGTTTTGCTTTAAGAATAGCGTCTAAAATGGCAAATGAAGAAGGTTGGTTAGCAGAGCATATGCTTATCCTTGGTTTAGAGAATCCTCAAGGAGAAACTACTTATGTTGGAGCAGCATTTCCAAGTGCTTGTGGAAAAACAAATTTGGCTATGATGATGCCTCCTGAAGGTTTTGAAGGTTGGAAAGTTAAAACTGTAGGAGATGATATTGCCTGGATAAAACCTAATCAAGATGGAAAATTTAGAGCTATTAATCCTGAAGCTGGCTTTTTTGGAGTAGCTCCTGGAACATCATATAGTACTAATCCTAATGCTATGGAGATGCTAAAAAATAATTGTATATTTACGAATGTTGCCTTAACAGATGACGGTGATGTTTGGTGGGAAGGAATGGACGGTGACCCTCCTATTCACGCAATAGATTGGCAAGGAAATGATTGGACGCCAGATAGTAATGTTAAAGCTGCTCATCCTAATGCACGTTTTACTGTTCCTTCCTCACAATGTCCTTCACTAGATAAGGATTGGGAAAACCCTGAAGGTGTAACAATTGAAGCTTTTATATTTGGAGGACGATTATCAAAAACTTTTCCTTTAGTATATGAATCTTTTAATTGGGATCACGGAATTTTTATGGCTTCTACAATGGGTTCAGAAGCTACAGCTGCTGCCATTAACCAAGCTTCAATAAGAAGAGATCCTTTTGCGATGCTTCCTTTTTGTGGGTATAACATGGCTAAACATTGGAGACATTGGTTAGATCTAGGTCATAAATATACTGAAAATTCTCCAAAAATATTTAGAGTAAATTGGTTCAGAAAAGATAGTAGTGGTAATTTTATATGGCCAGGCTTTGGGGAAAACATGAGGGTATTAAAATGGATTGTGGATAGGGTTAAAGGAAAAGTATCTGCAAAAAGTAATAGTTTCGGTTTAGTTCCTTATTTTGATGATATTATTTGGAGTGGCTTAGAATTTGATACTGAAAAGTTTTCATCTTTAATTGAGGTTCCAAAAGATGAAGGCCTTAAAGAAATTGATGAAGTCAAGGAACACTTTGATAGATTTGGTGAATTAATTCCTAATGAATTAGAATCACAAAGAATAGAATTAGAACAAAGATTAAATAAGGAAGCTTAAATTATTATTTAATTATAACCTTAATTTTTTTAGCTGCCTCTTTAGCTTCATCAAGTGATGGAGATAAAACAACTGCCATCCTTCTATGTTTTCTAGATGTTAGCTTTCCAAATATTCTAATATCTATATTTTCATTCAATAAAGCTTTATCTATTCCTTCATAGGAATGAACATTTCCTTCTGATTCTGCTAATACAACATGACTTGCTCCTTCAGAAAAATTATCATCAATCATATTTTGTGTAATTGGCAGTTCTAAAAAAGCTCTAACATGTAAATCAAATTCACTTAATCTCTGTGTTTTCATTGTAACCATTCCTGTATCATGCGGACGAGGACTTAGTTCACTAAAAATAACATTATTATCCTTAATAAAAAATTCTACCCCAAAAATTCCTTTTCCTCCCAATTCATTTGTAATTTTTTTTGCAATATCTTGTGCTTGTATAATAGCATCTTTACTCATTTCTTGAGGTTGCCAACTATACTGATAGTCCCCTCTTTCTTGATAGTGTCCAATTGGGGGGCAAAATATAGTAGGGCCGTTTTTTTGTTTTACGGTTAAAAGTGTAATTTCATAATCAAAATTTATAAATTCTTCAATAATTACTCTTACTCTGTCTCCTCGAGCACCTTCCAAAGCATAATTCCAGGCATCTTCAATTTCTGAAGCTGAATTAATAGTACTTTGTCCTTTACCTGAACTACTCATTACAGGTTTGACAACACAGGGGATACCAATTTCCTCAACTGCTTTTGTAAAATCCATAATATTTTCTGCATATTGGTATTTTGCTGTAGGTAAACCAATAGATTTTGCTAGATCTCGAATTCTATCTCTATTCATAGTTAGATTTGCTGCTCTTGCAGTAGGAATAACTGTTTGTCCTTCTTGTTCTATTTCTAAAAGTACTTCCGTTCGAATTGCCTCTATTTCTGGAACAATTAAGTCTGGTTTATGCTTTTTTATACAGTTTTTTAATTCTTGGTGGTCAAGCATGTTTATGACTTCGTGTTTATCTGCAACTTGCATACCTGGAGCATTATCATATCTATCTACAGCAATTACCTCGCATCCTAGTCTTTGGGCACTTATTATAACTTCCTTTCCAAGTTCTCCAGATCCTAACAACATAATTTTTTTCATATTTAATTTACCATAGTTATAAAATAATATTTTTTATAATTCTCTTATTTGATATAAACATAGTTAAAATATATTATATTAAAATATATTATGCTATAATGTTTTTTTTATTTTAAATTTTTCAGGAAGGTTATTATGGTTTTAAATAGAAGAAAATTTATTAAATATTCTATCATTTCATCATTAGTTCCTTATACAGGAGGTTTTATTTCAAAAGTATATGCTTCAGATACTAATATATCCTTAAGTAGTTTAAATGCAGGTTTAGAAAGCGATATTTTACTTATAATAGATGTCCAAAATGATTTTTGTCCTGGTGGTAGTTTGGGTGTAAAAGATGGTGATAAAATTATAAAGAATATAAATTTAATCCAAGAAAACTTTATAAATGTTGCTTTAACTCAGGATTGGCATCCTAAAAACCATAGTTCTTTTATAACTGAGTATAAGGATAAAGAAGTGTTTTCTTCAATAGATATGCCATATGGAAAGCAAACTTTATGGCCAGCACACTGTATACAGGGAACCAAAGGTGCTGATTTTCATAAAAATCTAAATACTATAAAGGCTAATACAATTATTAGAAAGGGCTTTAGAAAAGAGATAGACTCTTATTCTGCTTTTTGGGAAAATGATAGAGTTACACCTACAGGATTAGAAGGTACTTTAAAGACTATGGGAGTAAAAAGAGTTTTTGTCTGTGGACTCGCCTTAGATTTCTGTGTTGCTTATAGTGCTATTGATTCAGTTATTGCTGGTTTTGATACATATGTTATTATGAATGCTACAAAACCTGTAGATTTGCCTGGATCAGTTGAAGCCACATTTAAAGCTTTTAATGAGTATAATATAAATAAAGTTGAACTATAATGAGTTATAAGTTAGAAAATTTTTTTGCTGAGGGTTTGCCTGATGCAACTGGAGCTTATAATGGTTTTCCTGAGTATAATTTTGTTGGAGGACATAACTCTGAGATAAATATACCTATAAAGAAATTAGTTAAGTCAGCAGAAAGTGTGCTTTTAAAAGAAGGAAAAAATTTAGCTCTATATGGTCACAATAGTGGTCCCCAAGGTAATTTGGCTCTAAGAGAATTTTTAGTTTCCTATTTAGATGATTATATAAGTATGAAAATTGATACTAGTAATATTTTGCTTACTTCTGGTTCTCTTCAAGCTCTTGATTTGGTAAATAAACTACTTTTGAAAAAAGATGATACCGTTTTAGTAGAAGAAGCTACATATGGAGGAGCAATTTCTAGAATAGAAAGTTTAGAAGTAAAACATATAGGTATTAAACTTGATGATGAAGGTATTTGTCCTGAACATTTGATACAAACATTAGAAATGTTAAAAGCAAAAGATATTTCTCCAAAATATTTATACACTATCCCAACAGTACAAAACCCAACTGCTACAGTTATGCCTGAAGAAAGAAGAAGAGAGATACTTGAAATTGCAAAAAAATATAATTTTCTTATTTTTGAAGATGATTGCTATGCTGATTTAACATGGGATAGAAAAAGACCTAAATCTATATATTCTTTATGTAATGATGAAAGAGTTATTTATTGTGGCTCTTTTTCTAAGTCTATAGCTCCTGCTTTAAGGGTAGGTTATATAATTGCTTCTTGGAAAGCTATAAGTAAAATATTAGCATACAAAAATGATGGAGGTTCAGGGGCAATTGAACAGATGATTTTGGCAGATTTTTGTAAAAGTAATTATAAAAAACATGCAGATAAACTTGTAATAGAGTTAGAAAGAAAATGTGATTTAATGATGCAATGTCTTGATATGGAATTTGGTTCTATTGCAGAATTTACCAAGCCTAAAGGAGGAATTTTTATCTGGATAACCTTTCCAGATGCTATAGATACCGATAAGTTATTTAAAGCTGCATCTGAAAAAGGCGTAGCACTTAATCCTGGCTCAGAGTGGGTTAGTAAACCTGAAGAAGGTATTAACAAAATACGATTATGTTTTGCTAATCCAAAAGATAGAGCTATTAAAGATGGTATAAGCTATTTAGCTCAAATTTGCTATGATGAATTTGGTATACCAAGTACGAGAGCTAATGTTAAAAGATAACTAATTACTATGTTCTTTAACTTTTAAGAATTTAATTGTTGGCCATTCCTCTATTGTATGATCTAAATGCCAATTATTTCTAGCTAAAAAGACAGGGTTTCCTTTATGATCATCGCACGTAGCATCGGTATATTTCTTAAGAAAATTATTGAGGGTATTATTATCATTACATTTAATCCATCTAGCTGTCACTAAATTACTATTTTCAAATATAACAGGAACTTCATATTCTGTTCTTATTCTATCAGCAAGTACTTCAAATTGTAATTGTCCAATTACTCCTACAATCCAATCTCCACCCAGATGCCTTTTAAAAGTCGATACTGCTCCTTCTTCTGCTAGTTGTTGTAAAGCTTTTCCTAAATGTTTAGTAAGTAGAGGGTCTTCTGGTCTAACTTTTTGAAGAAACTCCGGAGCAAAGCTTGGCAATCCAATAAAATTTAAATTTTCTCCTTCTGTTATAGTATCTCCAATATGTAAATTACCATGGTTAGGAAGGCCTATTATATCTCCAGCAAATGCTTCTTCTGCCAACTCTCTATCTTGTGCTAAAAAGAGTATAGCATTATGTAGAGTTATACTTTTTTCTGTTCTAATTTGTTTAAGTTTCATTCCTCTTTTAAAGTGCCCAGAACATAAACGCATAAAAGCTATTCTATCTCTATGCTTAGGGTCCATATTAGCTTGAATTTTAAATATAAAACCAGACACTTTATTTTCTTCTGGAACTACACCTCTCTCAATAGAGGGTTGTATTCTAGGAGAAGGAGTTATTTCAGCAAGCCCATTTAATAATTCTTGAACTCCAAAAGTATTTATAGCACTTCCAAAATAAATAGGAGTTAAATTTCCATCTAAGTAAGCCTTTTTATCAAAAGGTTTACATAATCCTTTCACCATCTCTATTTGTTCACGGAGTTCTTTAAGTGCTTCTATAGGGATTCTCTTTTCTAGTTCTGGATCCTCTAGACCTTTTAAAGTATCTATAATCTCAGGTTTTTTGTTTTTATCTGATTTATTAATCAAAATGAGTTGATCTTTAATAAGGTCATAACATCCTAAAAACCTATTACCCATTCCTATTGGCCAACTAACTGGACAAACATCTATTTGTAATGTTTGTTCAATTTCATCTATTAAATCAAATGGGTCTTTAGATTCTCTATCCATTTTATTTATAAATGTTGCTATTGGCATATCTCTTAATCGACAAACTTCAAATAATTTTTTTGTTTGTGTTTCAATTCCTTGAGCTCCATCTAAAACCATTACCGCTGAGTCAACAGCTGTTAAAACTCTGTATGTATCTTCAGAAAAATCTTGGTGACCAGGAGTATCAAGTAAATTAAATATTTTTTCCTTATAAGAAAATGTCATAACAGAAGATGAAACAGAAATACCTCTTTCTCTTTCCACTTTCATCCAATCAGAGGTGGCTCTTCTTTGATTTCCTCTTGCTTTTACTGCTCCAGCAAGTTGAATAGCACCTCCAAAAAGTAATAATTTTTCTGTTAGTGTAGTTTTACCTGCGTCTGGATGAGCAATTATAGCGAAGGTTCTTCTTTTATTTATGTTTTCTGTTAACTGGTTCATGAGCAATATTTCTAGTAATAATATTGTTACGTCAAGTTAAATTAAATACTATATTAATATAGTAAATATTAATTTTATTTAACAAGGTGAGATATGGTAATAGAAAGATGGCATAATTTCGTAAAAACTAAAGATATAAGTATTCTTGATAATTTAATATCAGAGGATGCAGTTTTTTATTCGCCAGTAGTGCACACTCCCCAAAGAGGAGAAATAATAACTAAAACTTATTTAAAAGCAGCTTCAGAAGTACTATTTGATAATTCTTTTAAATACATAAATGAAATTCAACAAGATAATCAGGCAATATGCGAATTTGAGTGTAAACTAGATGATATATATATTAATGGTATTGATATTATTTCATGGAATAATAAAAAAATAATCACTTTTAAAGTAATGGTAAGACCTTTAAAAGGTATTTTATTATTAAAAGATAAAATGGCATCTATTTTAAAAAGAAATATAATTTAATTTTTATAAAAATTATTTAAAGCAGTTGATGTTTCTTCTACCAATAATTCTATTAATTCTGAAGAAGTAATATTCCTATTCATGGGAGCTGATTGACCTGCCCAAAGAGATAGAAAACCATCATCTCCATGATTTGCAGCAATATTAGCTAAAGGTTTAATAATTGAACCTACAGTTGGGAAATCTGGAATTATATTATTTTTATACTCCATATCTTTAATTAGTCTATTTACTATTCCCCTAGCTGGTCGGCCTGTAAATGCAGTTGTTATTCTTGTTTCTCTTTTAGAGGCTTCACTTAAAGCTTTTTTCCATAGAGGGTGAACTGATGCTTCTGGGCAAGATAAAAATGCAGTACCAAGTTGAACTCCTTCTGCTCCTAACATTAGTGCTGCTGCAATTCCTTTACCATTAGCTATTCCTCCTGCAGCTATGATAGGAACAGATGTTGCATCAACTACTTGAGGTAATAAGGAAAATAAGCCTATTTCTCCCTCTTTATAAGTTGATGCAAAAGTTCCTCTATGTCCTCCAGCTTCATATCCTTGAGCAATAATTGCATCAGCACCCGAATTTTCTAATATCTTTGCTTCCTTTACAGTAGTAGCAGAACTAATAATATATATATTCTGGTTTTTAATAGATTTAATATAATTTTCATTAGGCAGACCAAAATGAAAACTAACAACTTTAGGGTTCATTTTTAATAAAAGATCAAGGTGTTCTTTATTAAAAGTCTCGGTCGTATTTACTAATTTTGGTATTTCAGTAATTTTATATTCTTCAAAATATTTTTTTACTTCATCCATATATTTTTTAGCTTTGATATCATTTTTACTAGGTTCTTTATGTGTCATAAAATTAAGATTTATACTATGATTAGTTTTAGCTAATATTTTTTGATAATCAGATAATATATTTTCAATTTTATGATAACTTAAGCCAAGTGACCCTAATGCTCCAGTATTAGAAACCGCTGCTGCAAGTTCTATACTTGCTGCGCTGGCCATAGGAGCTTGAATAATAGGATATTTAATATTTAGAGCCCTTGTGAAACTATTTTCAAACCATACCATTTAATTTCCACTAAATTGAGGTCTTCTTTTTTCAACAAATGCTCTTATTCCTTCTTTATGATCATTAGATTTAGAAATTTTAATTAATTCAACAGCTTCTTGATTTAATGATTCTTCTAGGTTTAAATGATAAGAACTTTGAATATTATTTTTCATAGCTTTAAGAGCAATTGGAGAGAAGCTACTCAAAATATTGGCATACTCCAAACAATACTTTAATAAATTATCACCTTCTATTACTTTATCGAATAATCCAATATTTAAAGCTTCTTTAGATAAAACTCTACAATTACTTAGCATCATATCTTTAGATTTAGAAACTCCTACTAATCTTGGTAG
>MDSX01063659.1_pt1 | contig 16637 bp, 17 predicted proteins | sample 811141 | NCBI WGS metagenome assembly MDSX01 (sample SAMN05326642, study PRJNA326480) | marine metagenome | isolation source: seawater | place: Atlantic Ocean: South East | collected 2010 | reverse complement strand
TCAATGAGTAAGCGAATAATGTTTCTACTCGCAGCGCTACTAGGTTTTACCCTAATTGCTTCTGCTTGTGGAAGTGACAGTGATGACGCTGCTAGCTCTAGTTCTAGTTCTAGTGCTCCAGCAACAACCGCTGCTTCAAGTGACGGAGGCGGAGACGACGCCCCTGATCTTGGCGGTCAAACAGTAACTGTTGCTATTGAAAATGCCTACTTGCCGTTCAACTATATTGACGCGGCAACAGGTGAAGCAGGTGGCTGGGATTACGACGCCATCGACGAAATCTGTGCTCGTATTAACTGCACACCCGATTATCAAGAATTTGCATGGGACGGCATGATCATTGCTGTTTCCGAAGGCCAATTTGATATGGCTGCTGACGGAATTTCTGTTACAGCTGAACGCGCCGAAATAGTTGATTACTCAATCAGCTACCTCAGCGTTGATCAAAAAATCCTTGTTGCAAAAGGCGAAGCCACAATAACTTCTGCAGCCGCTCTTGCTGATGGAGACTGCAATGTTGGTTCACAAACTGGTACCACTAACTACGACGTAGCTGTGGATACTGTCGGCGAATCAAGAGTGACAGCTTTCGAACAATTCGGATTTGCTGTTCAAGCTCTAATTTCCGGAGACGTTTGTGCCGTAATTATGGATGACGCAGCAGGAAATGGTTACAAAGGTGAAAACCCAGATGCCGTTGAACTGCTTGACGACGTTCTTGCAGCAGACCCTCTAGCATTTATCTTCCCGAAGGGAAGCGAACTGGTAGAACCATTCAACTACGCCATCCAATCGATGATTGACGATGGAACAATGGCAGCTTTGGGAGCAACATACTTTGGTCCTGACTTTGTCCTAACCTATGACGACATCGAAGACGGTGTTTATGGTTCAGACGAAGAGGAAGTAGCTTCTCGTGGGGATATCACGATGTGTCGTGCGAACTGGGCTTCTGGTTATATCCAGGCTGAGATTGTGCGCCAAGTAATGCAAACGGCTGGTTATACCGTTTCTGATCCTTCCGAGATTGAGCTTGGGCCATCAAATGCGTACACCGCGATGGCTGAGGGTGCTTGTCACATGTGGGCAAACTCTTGGTACCCAGGTCACTTCTCTTGGTATGAAAACGAATTGCCTGATGGTTCGCTTGTAGCGGATCACGTGCAGGCTGTTGATGGTCTTTTCCAAGACTCTGGTGTTCAGGGATTCCTGTTGACCAAGTCATGGGCTGATGACAACAACATCGTTTCTATCGATCAGATAAACCGTGACGAAGCGTTATGGTCACAGTTCGACTCTGATGGTGACGGCGTAGGTGAAATTCTTGGGTGTCCTGAGGATTGGACCTGTGACGACATTATTGAGAACATGATCGCATTCTCTGGCTGGGACAACTTTGTTGAAACCAAAGCCGGTTATGACGCTCTGTTCGCTGAGTTTATGAACAAAGTAAATGCTGGTGAACCAGCCATTATCTACACTTGGACGCCTGCGTCTTATGTAGTTCAAATGGTTCCTGGCGTTGATGTTGTTTGGGTAAGCGTCGAGAACGTTCTTGACGATTCAAACCCACTTGGCAAAGACGGTGGCGAAAACCATACTCAGGGTGAAGGATTCACAGGCCTTGGTCCTGATGAATGTACTCAACCTTGTCAGTTAGGTTGGGAAGCTGCCGATATCCAGGTTTCAGCCCGTATTGACCTCCTTGAAGGTGATCCGTTCCTTGCAGCATTATTGCCGCAAATACGTCCATCAATCTTGGATATTTCAATACTTCAGGTTGATCAAACCAATGGTGATGGCTCTGAAGCACACGTGCAAGAGCTTGCCTCTGGCTGGATGGCCGACAACGCTGACGTAGTAGCTGGATGGATTTCCGCTGCTGGTTAATTAGTCAGAACGATTGTTAACAGGAAGGGCGGGGCTTTTAAGCCCCGCCCTTCTAACGTTCTGACATAATACGTTAAGGTCTGCATAACAGAAGTTTGGAATCCAGGAGAAATGATGGCCGACAATAAGTCGAAAAAGCGACGGGTAAGAGATAGTCGACCATGGTGGGATACTTTTCCGTGGTGGGGCCTAATAGTACTTGCTCTACTTGGATGGATGGCTTGGCAAATAAGTTTCAACAGCGACTACGAACTTGCTTGGGACCGTATCTGGCCAGGACTAAGAGTCACCATCAGAGCAACCTTCCAATCCTTCGGCATAGCTTTAGTAATTGGGCTACTTGTAGGAATGGGTCAGATTTCAAAAAATGTTTTTTTGCGTAACATTGCTCGCACCTACGTTGAAATCATTCGAGGAATTCCAATACTTCCACTTATTTTTGTTGTTGCTTTAATACTCGTTCCCCAAGTAAGCGACGTAATCAACCTAACCATCAACTTTGAAATGCGAGCAACAGTTACCCTTTCAATTATTTATGGTGCATACATGGCTGAAATCTTTCGTGGAGGAATCCAATCTGTTCCTCCAGGCCAAAGTGAAGCGGGACGCTCCCTTGGTCTTTCACGACGACAAACAATGAACTCTGTCGTCCTTCCCCAAGCAATGCGTGCAATCATTCCACCTTTAGGAAATGACTTCATCGCCATCTTAAAAGACACGTCTCTCCTCTCTGTACTAGGAGTACTTGAAATCACTCAAAGAGCACGGCAATTCTCTGCCAGTACCTTCAAATTTCGAGAAGGATACTTCGTGGTTGCCTTCATCTACCTTCTCCTGACTCTAAGTCTCTCTGTTCTTCTCTCTGTTCTTGAACGAAGAATGACCCGAGACCGAGAAGGAGAACGATAAATGATTTCTGCACGCGGACTAACAAAAACTTTCAACAAAACAATTCATGCCGTAAAAAACGTTGATTTAGAGGTTGACGCCGGTGAAGTTGTTGTAATCGTTGGACCAAGTGGTTCGGGAAAATCAACTGTTTTAAGATGCCTTAATCTTCTTGAAATACCCACTGAAGGAGAAGTCATTGTTGACGGATTTGATCTTACTAATCCATCAACAGACATTGATTCAGTTAGAGCTGAAGTGGGAATGGTTTTCCAGCAATTTAATCTGTTCCCACATCTGACTGTGCTAGAAAATATTACTTTAGCCTTGAAGAAAGTACGTGGGAAAAACAAAAAAGAAGCATCTGAGATCGCCATGCAGCAACTCACACGGGTGGGAATCCCAGAAAAATCTGACTCTTTTCCTCGTCAACTCTCTGGGGGTCAGCAGCAACGCGTAGCGATCGCAAGGTCACTAGCTATGCAACCTAAAATTATGTTGTTTGATGAACCAACATCCGCCCTAGACCCAGAGATGGTAAAAGAAGTTCTGGACGTCATGCTGAAATTAGCGTCAGATGGGATGACCATGGTAGTTGTAACCCACGAAATGGGCTTCGCTAAAGCTGCAGCTGATCGATTGGTTTTCATTGATGAAGGTGAAATAGTTGAAGTCGGACTACCGGAAGATATTTTCAACAATCCAACACATCAACGCACCAGAGACTTCTTTGACAAGATCCTTCACTGACCATGGACGCTGAACTACTTCAAAAAGCTCCTAAGGTCGTACTTCACGATCACTTAGACGGCGGACTACGCCCAGAAACAATTGTTGAACTAGCTGAAGAAAACAACTACCAAGATCTGCCCACAACTGATGTTAAAAAACTTTCTGAATGGTTTCACCGCGGGGCTGACCGTAGAGACTTATCTCTTTATTTGGAGACTTTTCAACACACCGTAGGGGTTATGCAAACTACTGATGCTTGTTATCGGGTAGCAGCCGAATGCGCTGAAGACCTTGCCGCAGATGGAGTCGTTTATGCAGAAGTCCGTTACGCACCTTCGCTAATGACTAACGAAGGGTCTTCACTAGACGAAGTTATTGAAGCCACAACTGCAGGTTTCGCCGAAGGAAGCAAAAAATCAAATCTAACTATCGGCACTCTAATTACTGCTATGCGCACCGCAGATGACTCTATTGAGATAGCGGAAGCAGCTGTTCGCCACCGAGACCGAGGTGTGGTTGGTTTTGACATCGCTGGAAGAGAAGCGGGGTTTCCCCCTACTCTTCACCTAGAAGCCTTCCAATACTTAAGAAGAGAGAATTTTCACTTTACTATTCATGCTGGCGAAGCTTTTGGAGTTCCTTCAATTTGGGAAGCTGTCCAATTTTGTGGCGCTGAACGTTTAGGTCACGGTGTTCGAATAGTTGATGACATCACATTTGATGAACAAGGATCACCAGTGCTCGGCCGTCTTGCGTCATACATTAGAGACCGTCGCCTGCCACTAGAACTTTGCCCAACTTCCAATGTTCATACAGGTGCCGCCAGCAGTATTGGTGAACATCCCATTGGCTTACTTAGAGAATTAGGGTTTCGTGTTACTTTAAATACCGATAATCGGCTTATGAGTAATGTTTCAATGACTTCAGAAATGTTGTCTCTTCATGAATCTTTTGGTTGGGGCTTGGAAGACTTTCAATGGTTGACTGTAAATGCTATGAAAAGTGCTTTCTGGCCCTTTGATGAACGTTTAGAGATAATCAACAACGTCATTAAGCCTGGATATCAAACTTTAATGAGTCAATCCAGCTTAAAGAGTAAAGATGCGTAGCAACGGGTTGTGATTCAGTTATGACTTTAGATCTAAGTTCTGACGATCTTGAAATGCTTGATGGACGTGATGGAGATGCTGTTGAAATGGCTATGCGCATCATCGTTCGTCTTGCTGAAACAGTGAAAGCTAAACGTCTTATTGATATCAGTAGCGCCCATATTGATTCCTGTTTATATCACGGCCTATCAACAATTGATTTTGCAGACCGACTCGTTCAGCTCGGCGCTCAGGTCAAAGTTCCAACTACTTTAAACGTCTCATCTATGGACCTTCTTCATCCAGATCTTTACCGCGGAGATCCTGAAGAAGCTCTACGGGGGCGGCAACTCGCGGACCTTTATGAATCTATGGGATGTAAACCGACTTGGACATGCGCCCCTTATCTACTTGAGGAAAGACCTAATTTTGGAGACCAAATCGTTTGGGCTGAATCAAATGCAATAGTGTTCGCCAATTCCGTGCTTGGAGCCCGCACCGATAGGTACGGAGATTTAATTGATATTTGTGCTGCAATTACTGGAAGAACTCCAAATGCCGGACTGCACCTAGATGCAAATAGGTATGCAAGCCTCGTATATGAAGTTGGGCACCTCCCCTCTTCTTTATTTGATCATGATGAAATTTTTCCACTTCTAGGAGCCTTCATAGGCTCTACGACAGGGACACAGGTCCCAGTTGTTGATGGGTTGAACCATCTACAGTCTGAATACCGGCTAAGAGCTCTTGGTGCCGCTGCTGCTTCTACAGGGTCTGTTGGCATGTTCCATGTCGTTGGGAGCACTCCTGAAGCGCCGACTCTTGATACTGCACTTGGTAACAACACCCCGCAAGACATAATCAAAGTTTCTCTTGAGGATCTCCAGATGATGAGATCAAAGTTAACTTCTTCTACTGGAACAGCTTTGGGCACTATCGCTTTAGGAACCCCTCATTATTCAATTGACGAATTTGCTATCTTGCGATCACATATTCTCGGAAATCATAAGCATCCAGAAATTGATTTTTACGTATCTGCTGGACGCGACGTGCTTTTAGAACTTGAATTAAGAGGATGGGCAGATGAGTTTCGCTCTTTCGGAATTTCTTTGGTCAGCGATACCTGTACCTATTTCACTCCTATTCTTTCCAATACAGACAAGCCGGCTATGACTGACTCTGGGAAATGGGCTTACTACGCCCCAAGTAACCTCGGAGTTGAAGTAATTTTTGCAAGCACCGCTGACTGTGTTGTATCCGCTATTGCGGGAACAGTCATTCTCAACGAAAGTATTTGGACTAATGAACAGTAGCAAGGGACTCTCTGGACCGGTCCTACGTCTGGACGAGCCTTTGAGTTTCTGGGGCGGATTAGATCCCAAAACAGGTCAAATTATTGACGTGCATCATCCGCAGGTCGGGTCTTCAGTAACTGGGACTGTGTTAGCCATGGAGCATGGTCGTGGGTCAAGCTCGTCTAGTTCTGTGGTTTTAGAGTTAATTCGCAATAAAGCCGGTCCTGTCGCAATTGTTCTTTCAGAAATGGACACCCACATTCTTCTTGGATCCATTGTTGCTGAAGAACTTTACGGTTTATCTATGCCGGTAATTGTTACCCCTAAAGAGAATCTTCAGAATTTTCACAGCGGTAACGTCGCTCATATTGATTCTGAAGAAAATATTAGTTTCATAAGCTAAGTAATTTCATCTGGAATCCAAGATTCAACAGATACCCCTAAACCATCTGCGATGCGATTCGCATAGGCGTAATAAGCAACTACTTCGGCAATGTCAAGAATATCTCGATCACTGAACCCGACTTGACGTAAATTTTCCACGTCAGATTGTTCCATATCCCATGGAGTTGCTGTCAATTTAAATGAGTAGTTAAGCATCGCCCGCTGTTTATCGGAAACGTCAGCATTTCGCCAATCACTCTCTAATGAAGCGAGAAGTTCTTCTTCGTGAACTAGTTCGCTTAAACCATCTTTTAGGAGTTGGCGCAGACCGCGCCGATGGTGATCAACTCAATAATGGCAGTGGTTCTCGAGACTCACAATTAGAGCGATCATTTCTCGCTCTAATTTGGGAAGAGTCGCAGTCCCTGACATCGCTGAACGATAAATTCCTAAATGAGCTTTTAGTCCTTCGGGGTTCAAAGAATGAACTGCCATGATGTGATCTACTCGCTCATATTGCGGATCTACTACTTGTGGAAGTAGTTCGGATAGCGGTCCGTCTTGCCATTCATCGTCAGGAACTGTTTCAATCCAAGCCATAAACGAGTTTTGCATAAATAGACTTAGATCACTAATTCCATTTGATTTATATTGAACTATGCCGACTCTTTCCGAATCCCGATCTCGACTTCTTGTATCAGAAGCCGGAATACCTGTTTCAAATTGGGAAACTGCTGATTCCACTCAAGAAGCAGTTTCTCTTGCCAGAAATTTGGGTTTTCCTGTAGTAGTGAAGCTATGTGGGGATGAGATTGCCCACAAAACAGAACGTGGGCTTGTAAGACTTAATCTCAATACCGAAGAAGCCGTTCAAGAAGCAGCGGACGAGTTACTCTCTTCTGTAACAGCCGATGACGGAGACGTGACTCTCTTGGTTTCAGAACAGATTCGAGGAAATAGAGAACTGATTGTTGGCCTTGTGCGAGATGAGCAGTTCGGCCCTTGTGTCATGCTTGGTATAGGAGGGATCTTGGCTGAAGCTGTGGCGGATGTAGCGTTCCGTCTTGCTCCTCTGAGTAGCTCTGAAGCTAGCGACTTAATTGATGATCTTTCAATGCAGTCTTTATTAGATTCCTTTAGAGGGGAACCTGCTGTTGACCGAGAAGCTCTAATCAATGTTCTGTGCGTTCTTGGCGATTTAGGAAGTGACCAGGAGATTCTTTCTGTAGATCTAAATCCATTAATAGTGGCTAATGGAGTGCCAATAGCGGTAGATGCTTTAGTTGAGACTGTTGAAGGTTAGTGATGACTAGAGACCTTCTTCCGTTGTTTGAGCCCAAAGGCATAATTATTGCTGGAGTGTCTAGTCATCCAGGGAAATTTGGGTTTGTAGTTCTCCACAATATTCTGTCATGTGGTTATAACGGCAATATTTTTGCGGTGGGGCGTGAGTCAGGCATGCTTTTAGATCAAACTGTTCTTTCCTCTATTGATGAGGTTCCAAATGGGTCAGCTGATCTTCTAGTTGTTTGTACTCCTGTTCAAGCAAACGAGGAGTTGATTCGTTCAGCGGCTCAATTGGGTGTCAAAGCGGTGTTTATGGTTACCGGCGGATATTCAGAAGCCGGAGAAGAAGGCGCAGAAGCCGAAAAACGAATTGTTGAATTAAGCAACGAGCTTGGTCTTGTGGTCGCTGGACCGAACGGTCAAGGGATTGTTTCTACCCCAATGGATCTCTGTGCTCAGATAGTTGCGCCTTATCCGCCGAAGGGTCGTATAAGTGTGGCGTCTCAGTCTGGAAATTTTGTTTCAGCTTTTCAAAACTATGCGAACCAGTATGGGGTGGGAATAAGCCGTGCAGTGTCAGCAGGTAATGCTGCTGATACTTCTATCGCTGACTACCTGGAATGGTTTGCAGATGACGAAGAAACCGATGTTGCTCTTTGCTATGTTGAGGGACTCAAAAATGGGCGAGAGTTCTTTGAGCGAATAAAAGATGTAGCTAAAAGAATGCCGGTCATCATGGTTAAAGGTGGGGCCACCAGTGGGGGCCAGCGTGCGGCTGCTTCGCATACTGGATCGTTAGCGAGCGACGGGAGAGTATTTAATGGGATGGCGAGACAAGCGGGGATAACTCATGCGAGAAACATTGAATCCGCTTTTGAAACTGCGGCTACTTTCGTCACCCAACCCCTTCCTTCAGGTGGAGACACTCTTGTGCTTACCACTGCTGGCGGCTGGGGCGTCATCACCGCAGATGCAATCACCAGCCATCGCGATCTAAATCTTGTTCAGTTGCCAGAGGATCTTATGGATTCAATAAATGAGATGCTTCCGCCGCGCTGGAGCCGTAACAATCCAGTTGATCTTGCTGGTGGAGAAACTCGAGACACAATTCCTGACCTACTTGAAGTCTCCGCTGCACATCCTTCCATTGACGCGATCATTCAATTGGGCTTAGGAATTCAAGGAAATACTGCTTCTCTTACTAAATCTGGGCCTTTCTACCCTGAGCATGGGCTTGAACGCATCGTTGATTTTCATGAACGTCAAGAACGACGGTATGCCGAAGCTTCAGTAGAAGCCTCAACTAAGCATAAGACCCCAGTGTTAGTAGCTTCAGAGTTGGCTACTGCTGATCCATCGAATCCGATGGTGGCTGCCGTACGTGAATCCGGCAGATTATGTTACGCATCCGCTGACCGAGCTGTTGAATCTTTGGGGCACTTAGTTCGTTACAGGCACTGGTTAAATATTCAGGAGTAACTCTATTTACGTGTGACCTTGACTGGAAGTTTTGAATAGCCGTGGACGAAACTTGAGTAAATGCGTTCAGGTTCGTCTTGGATCTCAATGCGAGCAAAGCGTTGAAGAATTTCTTCCCACAGCACACGTAGTTGAAGTTCAGCAACCCTGCTTCCCATACAGAAATGAATGCCGTAACCAAATGAAAGTTGGCGGTCGGCGTTGTGGCGCTCAACGTCTAACACGTGAGCATTTTCGAAAACGTCTTCGTCTTGGTTGGCAGATATGTACCACATGAGTAATTGATCATCTTTTTTGATCTGCTTACCGCCAAGCTCAGTGTCACGAGTAGCGGTGCGACGCATGTAAGACAGAGGAGTTTGCCATCGAATCACTTCAGGAACAAAACTTGAGATGAGATCTGGGTCAGCGAGAAGTTTGTCGTATTGATCAGGGAACTTATTTAACCCGTAAACACTTCCAGTCATCGTGTTACGAGTTGTATCGTTACCTCCAACAATCAACAACAACAGGTTGCCCAGTTGTTCAAATGGAGGAATATCTTTTGTAGCTTCCCCATTAGCAAGCATAGAAACGAGATCAAATCCCGGGTTTCCGCGACGCTCTTCGAAAAGTTTGTCAAAGTAGTAAACACATTCTGTCAGTTCATCAATTCGCTGTTGTTGAGTTTCAATCACACCGCCTGGTTCAGGAATTGCAAAAACGATGTCAGACCAACGAGTTAATTTGCTCCGGTCTTCCATAGGAAAGTCGAACAAGGTGGCAAGCATCAGGGTTGTCAATTCGATTGAAACGGTATTTACCCAATCAAATTCCTCTCCGTCGGGTAAAGAATCAAGCAGCGCAGCAGTTCGTTCTCGAATCATTGGCTCAATGTTTCGTAAATTACTTGGAGCCGAAACACTCCGCACTGTCTTTCGTTGTTCAGTATGTTTTGGCGGATCCATCGCTATAAAAGTTTGAATATTGCCACTGGTGGGGGCTTCTTTTAAACCTAGAGTGATGCCGCTCGCAGACGAGTATGTCTCCCAGTCACCATCCACGGCCCGCACATCGTCATATTTCGTTACTGACCAGTATCTTCCGGCTGTTTCAATTTCATTAAAGTGCACCGGATCTTCACTTCGAAGACGAGCAAAGTGTTCTTGCCAGCGATCCTCTCTAAACAGATGAGGGTTTGCCGGATTAATTTCAGCGATATCAAGGTCATCTGCCGCCGCGACATTGGCTCCAAGTACGCTCATCTCCATCTCTGGTGTACGAACCTTCGCCTGAAGAAGATAATGGTCGCTATCGTTCTCTTCAGCAATATCAGTCATAAGATGTCTCTCCTCAATATTGACTTTACATCTTGGAATAGTCGTCTTGCATAACCAACCATCAAAATGGCTGATAAAAATAGTATTTGTTAAATCGGAGGAGTCTAGGAATCTCGTCGAACTTCTATCAGTTTGGTAGACAGATTACCTCGTCGACGAACTACAACTTCGTCTAATCCAAGAAATTTCTTTAATCTGTTTAACTCTATTGAGAGTTGCTGAGCAACTCGATCTGAATTCACTTTCTTTTCCACATATGAACCTTGAATAAACAATTTTGACGAAGAACGGTCAGCTTTCAAATCAACTCGACCCACAAGTTGGTCACCTAAGAGAAAAGGTAAAACATAATAGCCAAACCGGCGTTTCTCAGCTGGAACATAGATCTCTAGGCGATAACTAAAATCAAATATTCTTTCAACTCTCGGGCGACACCACACCACTGGATCAAAAGGAGAAAGCAACGTCCGAGCTTTCACAGGGCTCGCGTTTTTGAACCTTGGATGTAAATAGCCGGGTTCTTCCCAACCTTGAACCTGCGCAATAAATAGTTTTTTATCTTCAACTAACTCTGCCAAACGAGGCTTTACATCAGACAATTTCATCCTGAAATAATCTGCCAAATCAGCTGCTGTTCCTATTCCATGGCTACGGGCAGCTATTTCTAAGAGGTTTCGATGCGCTGTATCATCAACTGGCGTCACCTCATGACGAATTTTTTCAGGGATCACATTACTAAATGACTCATACATCCTGTTGAAATTTGATGTTCTTCGTATTCCTACTTCACCAGTGCGGAATAGCCAGTCAAGAGCCCGAGTTCCATCTGAACGACCATCCCACCACTGGCCTTTTCGCGGACGTGGATCCCGAAGAGAAGAAGCATTAATTGGTCCGTTCTGTTGAACTTCTGCAAGAACTCCAGCGATATAACCTGATTTTTGTTTCGCCATCTTATGCAGTCCAGCCCAAGTCGCACCTTTTCGCGCTTGTCTTTTCATCCACCGCAACGAAGGTTCTAACTCCACTTGGACAACCGAGGCCTCATGTGACCAAGTTTCAAAAGTTTTCCCAGAGTGCCATAACCAGCGATCTAAATCTGCTTGTTCATAGACCCCTAATCTGCTGTACATCGGCAAATAATGTGATCGGCATACTGCCTGGACTGAATCAAGCTGAATGACGTTCATTTTTGTCATTGCTTTTTTGAAGTCTCTAGGACCGATAGGTCCTTTGGGTTTTGAGTCTGTGAACCCTTGAGCTTGAAGAGATATTCGACGAGCATCTCTTGCTGATATTTCAAACATAGTAATAGTTTGTCTTATTTTCCTATGCAGTGTGTGAGATGCTCTCTACGTTTCCTATTAAATACGTAAACTAGGGATAACTGATTGAGCAAAATATTAAAACTCATTCTTTTTATGAAGAACTCTGCTGTATTTAGAGTTCGCTTACCCCGTTGCGATATGGAAGAAGATCTTCAAATTCAGGATTTCGTTTCTCCGCCTGAGCAGTAAATGCCTCTTTCATATCACCGCTACGAAACATTCCAGCGTTCCAAGTTGCTATGTGATTTAAAGAATCGGCAGTGGAGTGATCCCGGGCATAGTTAATCATCTGTTTTGTTCCCCAAACGGCCAAAGGAGATTTTTCAGCTATTTCTGCAGCTACCTCATGCACGGCATCAAGCATGGTTTCCTGATCAGAAAAGACTTCGTTGACAAGTCCAACTGATTTTGCTTCTGAAGATGGCATCCTTCTACCTGTATAGGACAATTCACGGCAAACGCCCTCTGGGATGAGTTTTGGAAGACGCTGCAAAGTACCCACATCTGCAGTCATGCCAATGTTGATTTCTTGTATACAAAAGAATGCGTCTTCTGTTGCGTAGCGCATATCTGCGGCCGTAACCATATCCACTGCTCCTCCAACACACCCTCCTTGAATAGCAGCAATCACTGGCATTCGAACTTTTTCAAATACTGAGAAGGTCTCTTGTAGATGAAGTACATTCATTCTTGTCATAGCCCCTACACGGCCAGGATCTTTACTGCCGGTAGCACTATCGCCGTCTCCAAAAACAGCAAGATCCATTCCAGAGCAGAAATGACGTCCTGTAGATGCTAGAACAACGGCTCTCACTTCTCCGCTGCTGTCTAGCTTTCGAATTAGTGAGGGTAACTCTGTCCAGAATTCAGGAATCATTGAGTTGAAACGTTCAGGACGTTTCATGGTCACTGTGGCTACTCCGTCTGAGGTCTCCACATCAAAGCATTTCATTTGTTCAGTCATAAGAACAATTTACTTCCATCTGGATAAAAATGTTTGGTCGGGTTAATTAAGATTTTTTTCTACAAGTTCTATTAGATCTGTCTCAGGTCGAGGCCCAAGGTGACTAATGACTTCAGCCGCAGCAATACTGCCTATTTTTCCTGATTTTTCCAAAGAAAATCCTTGACTTAGCCCGAATAGCACTCCGGATGCATATAAGTCTCCTGCTCCTGTTGTGTCTATCACTCCGCCAATTTCTTCTGCCTGTATTTCTATTCGTTCTTTCCCGGCTATGACTAAAGAACCTCTTGGTCCAAGAGTTACAAATGCGACATCAACCAGTTTTGAAAGTTCTTTTATCGCTATTGAAAAGTCCTTAGTTTCAAATAAAGATTTGGTTTCTGATTCATTTGAAAAGACGATGTCAACTCGATCTTCCAATAAATCAAGCCATTCTTCCCGGTGCCGATCTACACAGAACTCGTCAGAAAGCGTAAGCGCGACCTTACGAGATGATTTCTTTGCTACACCCATTGCGAAACGAATAGCTTCTTTCGCTACGTCTCGATCCCATAAGTAGCCTTCACAATAAAGGGTGTCTGATGACGCAACAAGGTCTTCATCTATCTCAGATTTGTCTAAAAATGAAGAAACCCCGAGAAAAGTATTCATTGTGCGCTGAGCGTCAGGCGTTACTTGAATGAGGCAACGTGCCGTGGGGATATTTCCATCTTTTATTGGCCCTCGAAAATTAACACCAGCGCCTCTTATGTCTTCGCTGAAGTAATTTCCAAGAGGATCATCATTCACTTTGCCAATATAAGCAGCTGATCCTTTAAGACAAGCAACCCCAACCATCGTATTTGCTGCTGAACCGCCACTTACCCTCTTGCCAGGAGGCATCGCCTCATATAATTCCTGAGCGCGATCAGATTCAATTAGAGTCATATTTCCTTTTATTAATTGATGCTCTTGAATAAAACTTTCTTCTACTGGGGAGAGAACATCAACTATTGCGTTGCCGATACCTACTACATCAAATGCTCTTTGATCTCTTCTGTCGCTCATAATTTAGTTTCCTGCATCTAGCCGTAAATGGAAGCCGCCTTGAGCATCCTGTATATCAGCCATAAAGAAGTGAACCTCTCCAGAAGGATCTGTCACCATGCAAGAAAAAATTTGCCCACTCTCAGCGACTCTCACATTTGGACTGCATGTTACTTGATTGCTAATTCCTAAATCAGAATCAAGTTGAGTCTTGACCTTCTGATCTATATCTGTTGCCCGAATTATTCCAAATTCAGGAACAACATTTATTTGTCCTGAAGCATCCGGGCCTTCAACTACGAAAGTCACTTCAGCTCCAGCAATATTCGCAGTACAGGTACTCTCACTTTGCACAAAAGTAGGACATTTGACTGAAGTTACAATCTTGGGATTGTCTGGAATTAGCAATAAGGGAACTGACTCTTCAAAAATCTCTTGGTCAAACGTATTGAAGTCTTTTGAACTGCATCCAGCAACTATGAATAAGAACAGGACGATCAAAAAACTCAGTGGCCTTATGCCCATTCGCACATATGAATGCATATCTGATCAGGCCGATGTAAGTCTGTCAGTACTAGAGCAGATGACTATTCAGAAACTGAGATGGCCTGTTTTGGGCAGCGAAGGACAGCATCCTCTAAATCTTCACGTCGATCTTCATCTGGTGTTTCGTTTAGCACATAGAGGAAATCATCTTCTCTGACCTCAAAAAGATCAGGAGCAATATCCGCACAAATACCATTACTTTCACATTGGTCATAGTTGACTGATATACGCATATTTATCCCCCAGTTTTTGATGCTTTCAGTATCTTAGACTACCTTATTGAATTTTTCTTTTCAGAAGTCAATAACCTGACGAATGATGTCAGCATCTCCCATGCATGACATTGCATCATTGATCTCGTCAATCTTTATCCGGCGAGAGATCATGCCCTCTAGGTCAAGACGACCAGATTTATAAAGACGCAAGAATCTATTGAAGTCAGAACGAACGTCAGCTCCCCCGTAATAAGAACCAACTAATACTTTTTCCGAAAAGAAGAGCTCAAATGCTGAAAGAGAGAAGGTGTCTTCCATGCGGCCCACTCCGACAACACAGGCAGTGCCACCTCGACGAGTGAGATCAAAGGCCTGCCTCATTGTCGAAGACAGTCCAATGCATTCTAAAGCAAAATCAAATCCATCTCCCCCAGTGATCTCTGCCATCACTGCTGGCAAATCATCTGGCAACACTGCGTGAGTCGCACCAAATGCTTTTGCTCGGTCAAGTTTCCCTTCGTGGAGATCCACTGCAACAATCTCGGAAGCCCCTGCGATTGCTGCGCCTTGAATAGCGGCTACCCCAACTCCTCCTGCTCCGATAACGACTACAGACGAGCCTGGAGTAACTTTCGCAGTATTCAAAGCTGCTCCTACTCCAGTCGTCACACCACATCCAACTAATGCTGCAACATCTAATGGAACATCGTTGTCGATCTTTATTGCGGCCATAGCAGGAACGATCGTTTCTTCCGCAAACGTACCAGCGTTGGTCATAGCACGAACCACCGTGTCGCCTTGTCGGAATTGTGGCTGTGTCAGAAATCCTGCCATGCAAAGATTAGGCTGTTGTCGGTTGACGCAATAATTACAGTTTCCACATGGTGGAGAGAAAGCAATAATTACATGATCGCCAGGAGCGACATGTGTGACTCCATCACCAACTTCTACCACCACTCCAGCTCCTTCATGGCCTAGCACTGCTGGCGGCTCTAGAGGAATTGTTCCGTTCATAGCAGAAAGGTCTGAATGGCAAACGCCACTATGAGCAATTTTCACTCGGACATCGCCAGGTGCAATATCGCGAAGCGTAATATCATCCGCAATAATGAGTTCTTCAGTTGGGACCTGTGTGAGGACGGCTGCGAGCATGATTTCTCCCTTAGTTAAATTCTTCTAGTAACCGTAGCGGCTTATTCCGCTTTAAGAAAGGCCGGTAATTAAACCAGCATTTATCAACTATCTAACATTGACTTTGTGGCCAAAAGTCCAATTACTGTTTTTGCATCGGTAATTACCCCTTGCGCCACAAATTGCAGTGCTTTCTCAAAAGACACTCTGGTTACAGTTAGATACTCTTCTTCAACGCTTACTGCTTTAGCTTCCGTAGGCATTAAGTTCTCTGCTAGATAAATTGAAGTTAGTTCATCAGTAAACCCCGCTGAATTATGGAATTCTGACAAAAGAGTCAAATTCTTGCTGTCTAATCCAGTTTCTTCATTCAACTCCCTGCGAGCAGCATCAATTCTCTCTTCTCCGCTTACATCAAGTTTTCCAGCTGGAATCTCAAGTGTGACAGTTTCTAAAGCTGGACGGTATTGGTTGACTAAAATCACTTCATCTTTATCTATAGCAACCACCGCCACCGCACCCGGATGACGCACTACGTCTCTTTCTAAGATTTCCCCTTGCGGCCCTTCAAAAACTGCTTGGTTATAGGTGACAACAAATCCTTCGTGAAGAGTAGTTTCACTAACTTTCCGAAAATCTTTTCCCACGGACTATTCGCTGACAGATGTTTCAGTCTTTAACAGTTGAGGGTTTCTTCCCTCAGCTCGTTCGAGTGCGGACTGAACAAAACCCAAAAACAATGGAGCTGGCCGCGTAGGTCTACTTTTAAATTCTGGGTGAGCTTGAGTCGCTACCCAAAAAGGGTGGTTTCTTAATTCAATAAATTCGACTAAGCGTCCGTCTGGCGACTCACCCGAAATGTAAAAATCTGTCTCATCGAACTGTGACCTGTACCGAGGGTTAAATTCGTAGCGATGACGATGACGTTCAGAAACCACTTCTTCCCCGTATAGCCCTGCAACTTGCGATCCAGATTTCAGTTGAGCCACATAGGCGCCTAGTCGCATTGTTCCACCCATGTCGGTTACATCTCGTTGTGAGTCCATGAGATCGATAACGGGATAT
>MDSX01064363.1_pt1 | contig 16644 bp, 16 predicted proteins | sample 811141 | NCBI WGS metagenome assembly MDSX01 (sample SAMN05326642, study PRJNA326480) | marine metagenome | isolation source: seawater | place: Atlantic Ocean: South East | collected 2010 | reverse complement strand
CCCTGTTGCGGATCGGACTCCAAGTATCCACGAGACTCCATCTCTGCCATGATGTCCCGAACCTGAGAAACTTTAGTACCCGGCAGGTCTTTTTTAACTTTCTGCTGAATGCCTGTGACGCTCAGAGATTTCTCTCGTGCCATGTCAGCCTTAACTTGCTGCATCACGCGATCATACTGCGCCTTATCGAAGGTATTGGACTCGAACTCTTCGTCAGTGGTGACTTCAGAAATTCCCATGCCTTCTGCTTGCCGCTTTACTTGAGGTGTTTCAGAGGCAATAGCTTCATCATTTTGCCTCTCAACCTCTGATGTCAGCTCCTTGCTTATATCGTCTGCATAGCCTAATCGATCCCTTGTCTCGGATGCCATATCCTTCAAGTCTTCGTTTAGTTCTTTAGAGCCTTCACTCTCCCCGCGACCAGATACAACTCCACCAGCACCACCTAGAGTACCACCTACAACTGAACCCGCAGAGAACGCCTCTGCATATTCCATAAGGGCATCTTCAGAGGTTAGATCAAGGCCAGCCTGCGCTCTGTTGACTACAGATTGCGAGACTTCTTGTGCGCCCTCTACACCTGCGGACTTGCCGCCTTCTACTACGGCACGTTTCAAAGCCCCTGCGTCCACGCCCGGTGGCATGAACTTGCCTATAATAAAGTAATCAACAATGAATTCTGAAAGAGCATTAGCTGTTGTGGCACCTAAAGCCTTTGTCAGATTGATGTCTCCACCAGCTTCTTTCTGTTTGTCTATAGCTTCAGCAAACATCTGAGGGAGTGCCTGTACCGTAGTGTACCCAACACCCAAACCTCTACCAACGCCTGCACCTATTGCCGTACCGACAACAGGAACAACTGAACCTATGGCAGCACCAGTTGCAGTTGCACCCAACTGAATGGCGGTGTCTCGCGCCTCACTACCTAGTTGCTCACCAGCAAAACTTGCTGCTGTGTCTAATCCAGTAATGTCTCTGAATCCAATGGACGGGTCTTCCGCCTCTAGTCTCGCCAGCTCTTCTTCAGCCAACCTTTGGCGTTCTATACCTGCTTCAGGATCAAGGCCTAATGCCCTGCCGATTGCTGTGTCAGCCAAATATTGTTCAGCTACACCAAATCCACGTTGACGTTGAGAAGGCTCTCTTACAAACCCACGACCAAACGCAGTGCGATCAGTGTCTTCTGGGGCTGATGCGACAGAACGAATACCACCGTACTGAGCTTCGTATCTTTGTTGATAAGGAAGTTCCTGTTGACTTAATATCTGAGATATACGCCCAGCTTCTTCGGCAGTAGGAGTGTCTCCAGCTATTTTAAATGAATAAGGATTGCCAGAGTACTCGCCTAGCTGTTGAATAACGCCCAAGAGTATTCTCCTTACTGAACTGCGGTGCTTGTACTATACAATAACTCACCTCTAGTTCAATTTCCAGTGCTTTGGCTTCCACCTGTTACGTCGAATGCTGAACCAGAAGATGGTTGACCGCCGCGAAGTGCATCTCGATAAGTCGAAAGCTCTAAGCCGACTTGGAATAGATTAGTTTGCAAGCGTTTGCGAATCGCTTCTTTTTGCTCTTCTGTTCCCATAAAGACGCCAGTATCTAGCTCGTCTAATTTTTCTCGAACATCAGACTGTTGTCGGGCCAAGTCATCAACGTAACTGATTATATTCCCTGCAGTCAGTCCGCCTTTGCTGTCAGACTTGCGGTTGGCTGCATCTATTTGAGTTTGAAGTTTCAACATATCCATCTCAAAATCTTGCATACCCTGTCTGGATTGTTGCAATGCGCCGATACCAGCAAGGCCAGCTTCCCCGATAGCTCCACCAAGAGTTGGTTGATCTGAAGCCATTAGTGCCAGACCTGTCTGGGCCAGCGCCATCCACTTATCGGATTCGGCACTCTTCTGTCTGTCTTCAAGCATTTGAGCTATGCGGCCTGATGAACCGACATCCGTACTTGTATCTGTATCTGTAGTTTTATCTGCGCCTTTATCCTCAGATGTTTCTTTAGGTGGAAGCAGAGAATTTATTCCACCCTCTTCCGCGATAGGAACAGTGATCGGGTCACCTGTGTTCATGGGTAGGGACGATTCTTGTTCTATTAGGTTGCCACCCACAGCGTCACCGCCAGCGTCAGGCCGTGGGAGGTTCCTCATCGAAAAAGGTGAGTTGGGTCTTGAAAGGCTATTAAACATGTCCATAAAGCTGAAATCTGATTCAGCCGTTTGCGAAGCCGCAGCTATAGGTTCTAAATCTGGAACATCTAGTTCTGGTATGTTGGATGATCTGAACCCTGACTCTGAAAGCCTTGGGGTATCGCTCGGTCGAACACCGGGTGTGGGTACGTTATCAAACCTAGTGTCTGTTACGTCATATGCTTCAGGAGTAGGTGCCAAAAGTTCTTCAGCAGTCAATCTACCTGCATTTTCAGATGCCATCTCACGATTACGCAGAGCCGTTTCGTTGGCAATATCTGCGGCTGTCTGGGACCGCATAGGTTCAGGAGAAACTTCAGTACTTTCTGCGCCATCGGAACCAATACCAAACGGTAAGTCTACATCTCCACTCGCAAGCCTCTCATTCCTTGCAGCATCTTCTGCGAAAATTTCTTCTATTCTTCCTGTAATAGGATCAACTATGTAATCACCGATAACATTTGAGTTAAGACCCGTGTTCTTTAGAGCATTTTCAAGCGGGTTGTTCGAGTACACACTGCTGCGCAACTGATCTAAAGTAGACATTGGTTCAGCAGGTGAAGTCTGCCTAGTAAATGCTGCGTCTGGTTCGACTGAAAGCTCATTCAAAATTTGAGGCGAAAGTGATAATTCAGGGCGAGTAAACTCACCAGAGTTAGGCATGAAATCAGCAGTTTGAGGGGATACTGACGCTAAACCCTGCGGACCTTCATCAAAGTTCATTGCGCTAAACAGTTGCGGATTTGAAGGAGGGTCTCTTGTATCCATATATGACTTATAATTTGAAAACATCTCACGAGCTTGAGGTGAGTCATTAAGACTGTTTTCGTCAAGGTAAGTATTATAAGTATATTCAATATTAGAACCGAATCCAGAACCCACATCAGACCCAGTCGTGGGTGACCCACTCATTAAAGACTCAGCCTTTTGTTGCACTTCCGTCCCGTATGATCCAGAGATTGCTTTTGCAATAATATCAGATTGCATTTCGGGACCGTATAAACCCATGATAGCTTTACTTACAGCTTCGTTTTGAACGTCTGGTCCATAACTCCCATCCAACGAAAGCTCCAAGGCAGCGGGACTAAGGCCTCCAAGCAAAGGTCCACCACCGTCTTGAAGTCGCATAATGCCACCATCAGACATCATCTGAGGTGCCTGTGGTTGTGGTGCTTGTGTTGGAGTTACAGGTGTAGCTTGGGCCAGACCTGTGTCCTGTGCCGTGTTGGTATTAGGGCTTAACGAGCGAGCCATCTGCATGATGCCCTCTTGTGGCGCTCCCGCTGCAGTCACTACCTCTTCAGCAACAGTCTTCATGTCTGCGTTCTTCTGACGATTGTAATCATCACGCATCTGTTTGCGGCGCTTCAGCTCACCCAAGACAAGAAACTGTGGTGCGCTACCAGTAGGCCGCTGCATCTCCTGCATCAGAGCTTGCTCAGGCAGGTTCTTTAGATCGTCTTGGATGTCGATTATGTTCATGATGTCAGACCCTTATAAAGACCAAGTCCCGAAATACCTGCACCGAGTGCCTGTTGCAGAGGATTATAACTAACCATCCGCTGCTCTTCTACATTTGGCGTCACTGGTACACCGCGCAAGATACCTGCCATCCGCTCGTATTGCTGCATCGGATAGTCCCGTTGACGGGCAAAGTCTTCGTAAGACATATCGAGACGAGCCTGATCTTCCGCACGGATATCACGGCCAATAGTCTCAAGTAGCTGTGCGCCCTGAATGTCAGCGGCGCGTTGGTTCTGACCAAGCCCTGCAAGGCTTTGACCTAGTGAGCCAACATTCATGCCAAGTTGTCCTACATTCATGCCCAGCGCACCAATGCCTTGGCCCATCGAACCCATCTGACCTGCAGCGCCTATAGCAGCTTGCTCTGCTGCAAGAGCCTGACCTGCGCCGAACTGACGAGACTGTTCGATAGCTTGCTGTACACGAGCTGCTTCTTGCTGACGCATAGCATCCATACGGGCGTTCTCGCCTACACGACCAGCTTGAACTCGACCCATTTCACCAGCAATGCCAGCCTGAACCCTACCAAGCTCGGCAGTGTTAGCCGCCTGAACCCTAGCCGCTTCCGCCGCTTCCATGTTACCCGCCCGTGCATATTCATCCGCTTGACGGTACTCACGTTGTGATTGTTCTTGCATTCTAAGCGCATCGACACGACCCTGCTCTGATGCCAGACCACCTTGAACTCTACCAAACTCTCCGACTTCCATACCAAGCTGACGCTCTTGTGCGGCGCGATCACGCTCAAACTGCTGCTGTGCTTGCTCAAATGCCTGTTGTTGACCAGTAGCTTGGATGTCGCCCATCTGACGAGCAAGACCTTCTTGAGCCAAGTAATCCCCAACTGCCTGACGAGAACCACCAAATGCACCAGCCTGTACTGCCGATGCGTCACGACCTGCTTGACTGCGGTCAAAGTCTAACTGTGCTTGCTGCTTCTGTACGTCCACAACATTCTGCATGTACGGAGACATGTATGTAGCTGCTTCGTCAGTGCCAAACTGGCGTGTCGGGTCAAAATCAAACCCGCTGTACTTGAAATCATCTCTAACCCCAAACTTACTAAACTCCATAGGGTCTCTGAAATCGTACTGGTTAAACTCTCCAGAAGGAGAGAAGTTAGCCATCTGAAACTCATCCATCATAGATGTAGGTGACACAGCACTAAAATCACCTGTACTGTACTGTCCGATACCTCTCAGGTTGCCGACACCTTCCTCAGTGTAGTCAACACCCCGACGAGCAATGCCCATACCTTCACGTTGCGCCCCCATACCCTCACTCTGTGCGCCCATACCCATACGCTGTGCATTCATTGCTTCAGACATACCAGCGATACCAGACTGGCCTATACCGCGAACCATGGCACGAGACGCTTGGATGTCTCCGTAGTTTGCCGATGGCGCAATGCGTTCACCTTGATAGGGAGTGTAGGTAGACTCTTGACCGAAACCTGTAATGTTTCCAGCGTCATCATAGATAGGACTGCTTAGGTCATCTTGAAACGGCATGAGAGTGTCTTCAGCGCCCTGAAGCATCCTGCGAAAGTACGGATCAGCGTACTCAGGTAGATTAGTTTGGCGGACGGTTGTGTCAGCGGGTGCCTGCTGTGTACTACCTTTACTGCCCATCTTGTAACTCCATTCGGTACGCTATGTACTCAGGATAGAAACCGTATTTCTTCAACGATCTACCCCAAGCCTTTCTGCCGTAGCCTTCTAAGTGACTACATCCTAACTCATTAGCATACTTACGCATAGTGTCGATCAGTTGATCGTTCCATTCATTCATGCGCGTTCCGCCTACAAAATCTAAGGCCAATGCTTTCCGTTGAGGGTATACTAAAAGTCTTGTGGTAAATGCAGCGACTATGCTGTCATCATCATCCATTACAACCCAAAGAACGTAAATCCCAGTAAGTATCCCAGCCAGTACATCAATCGTTTCTGATTTGCCTTGGGCTGTTGCTACGCTCTTCTTTAGTACCTTCTCAACATCCTTCCATACATGCCTCACTGCCTCTGACGGCACCAAGCTAATCCTCAATTATCCCACCATTTGTTGAAGTTTCTTTGGAGCATCCTCTTCAGCACGGTTAACCACATCTAAGAAACCGCCACCATACGCCTTCTCAAGCGCATCAGTAGTCTTCTCTCTTAGGACGAACTCCCCATCGGACAGGAGAACATCTTGCTCTCCCTCTAGTGTAGCGGGGACCATATCATCAACGCCTGAACCATCTCCCGGCCCACGCACCATCCCCTTATCACCAGACTCAAAGCGATCTACAGTGTCATCTAACTCTCCCGACTGTACTCGCCCGACAAGATCACGCAGTGCGTCCTCGCCGTACTTCTGAACAAATAGTGCCAGAACGATCTCTGGCTGTTCAGACATTCCTTTAATAGCTTCTATGGCACTGACGATAACATCCTTCTCGTTCATGCCGTTCTGTGCCATCATCTGATCTGCTTCCATCTCACCGCCTTCTTGGAGGGACATTATCCCACCATCTGCGTAGTAATACGGAGCTTGGACTTGTGAGCCGTCAGCCCGTGGCGGTCTGGCATATTGGAAGTAAGTGCCTTCTCCACCACCGCCAGCATACGGATTAGGGTTATACGTCCTGCGCATCGGATTCGGCATAGGCACAGTGGAGTCGTCGTCTTTCTTCGCAGCCCTGTTCTCGTACTCTTGCTGCATCAACTGAGCATCAGTCATCGTCTGACCGATCATGCCGGGGAAGAAGCCTTGCTGCGCTGCAGTAAAAGCGCCGCCCTTAGTGGCACCGGGCGTACTACCAAATGGCATTGCCGTACCCGCAGCTTCTGTACCCAGAAAGTTTGTTGCTAAGTTAGAAGGTGTACCACTAGCTATAGTAGATACCGCTGGGCTTGGAGAAGTTATTCCGCTTAGAAATCCGGGTTTTGCCGCCTCTGCTGCTCCTTGAGTACCTGCGCTTATAGCATTGGCACTTGTTGATCCTGACAGACCCCCAAGAACTTTACCGCCGAGGAACGAAGCCATACCTGTCTGGATGCCTTTGCCGAGATCACCTGTCTGTACAAACGAGCCTAGCCCAGCACCCATACCCGCCAAAGCAGGGATCGAAAGACCTGCCATAGTAGCGCCAAGAGCGCCCGTTCCAGCCAATGCCGGAAGGCCCAAACTAAATAACAGCGGTAGAACCATGACTATCTCCAGAAGTTCAATAGAACTTTAACACGAAAGTTTTAATCCATCAACTCAAAGTGCGGACCGTCGATGAACGGACGTTTACCTTGGCTACGGCGCAAGTCTACATAGGCATTCATGGCCTCTTCCATCGTGCCATCCCAGTCGCGAATGTCATTGATATGCCAAGCTGCGCCCCATCGTACAGCAACCCCTACGTCGATAGCTCCCTGCTTCACAGCATCCGCAAGGTCATCGTACAGATTCAACTCCCACGATCCACGCGAGCCAACATAGGCCATGAGGTCAAGAGCGCGGCCCTCGATATGCTTGGACTTCATCGTCTTCGATGCGCCCTTGTCTACGAGTTCACGCTGCTCTTCGATGGTTCTTAGTCCACAGATCACACCAAAATCGGTTTTTGTGTGGCCTATAGCTGCTTTAGCAACGGCAACTAAACGCTCGTCTACGCCTTCCATTCGGTCAAGGCTACGTTGTGATAGCTTGTATGTCATTTCATTTCCTCTTGAACAAAGCCTGCGCACCGCGCACACCAAAGCTGGCGCTTATTGCGATACCTAAGCTATAAAAATACCAGTCTGGAGCTTTGGAAAGCTGCTCAAAACCACGATCTACCCACCCCTCTGCACCGGGTATGAAGGCCAGAACAAGCGGGATTGACAGAACAATTACAAACCACTCGTCTTTCCAGCTTGATTTGGCACCCTCTGCCATGATGCGCTCCCAATCGGCAACGCTAGTCTTCTCAGAAAGAAGTATCTGTGCCTTGGCCTTAGCCTCGGTCAACTTTAACTCTGCACTGGCAGCGTTCTTGTCAGCTTTACCTTGCAACCACGAACCTGCGAGGTTGGCTATTGGCCCTAGTGCGGCAGTGAATATACTCATTTTCTACCCATCCATGCTGTTGCGCCCATGAAAGCACCGACAATGCCAGCGCCAGAAATGTAGAATAGATTGCTTATATCGCTCAGTGCCGTAACACGATCCAGAGGTATAAAGAACATTGTAACTGTAAAGATACCCATACCTATCAATGTCCAACGGGCCATGCGCAATTGAGCCAAGTGCTTACGCAGTGCGTCCTCAGTCTCTCTGATTTCTTTGGCCTTTGTCATCTCTGCATCTGATACAACGCCATCACCATCCATATCGTAAGCATCGTACTTACTTTGATCTTCTAGCTTTTTTGCCGCCATCTTCTAGACTCCTTGCATACGCCATTGCGTGGTGCTTGTGGTGAGTTATTATAACAACTTTTCCGTGTTTGTCATATACAACGTAATCTCCTCTTTTATTTCGGAATAACCTCAAAGCAGTACACCGTAGTTTGGCTCGTAGTTATCAAGACTTTTGCATCTTCAAGTGCTTCTTCGCACTCGTTCTGAGTGGGAAACTGATTGAGTTGATAGTGTTCTATATTGTTATTGATAACTTGAAACCAGATTAAAAACCACATCACCATCTCCCTTGATAACGGCCCCAGTAATAGAAGCCTGTGATAATCCCTAAAGCCGCAATGATGAATACAACTGAGCCGATCACAAAGTTAATCGCATTGTCTATCATCTCCTGCTTCTTATAAGCCTCTTCTCGACGTATCCTACGCATCTCACCCTCTATCTGGAGTACCTCCTCCCAAGCGGAAGGCCCGTAAGTCCATGATATATGGTCTTTTATTTCCTTCCTCATGGCCTCCATCTTCTTTTTCTGAGCAAAGATTTCAATGGCGCTGGCGCTGTTATCAGCCATCATCTTGTAAAAAGGAGGGTTCTTTGTTTTGTCTTCGGCGTACTGAAAATCAGAAAAAGCGGCTCCCCACTTTGCGAGAGTGCCGCTCATTTCTTGAATATCTTTACCCGCACTAATACCCTGCTTGAGAATATTAAAGGCAGAGGTGGCTAGACCTACCGCAGTAATGGGATCGATCATGTTTAACTCATAATGTTGGCGACCCTCCCAAGTCTATTAGAAACTAAATCCCCCTGAACCACCTGACCCACCCATAGGTCCAAATCTTTTTGCAAGTATGGCAGCTAGTCCCCCACCGTATTGAGGCATTGGTGGTTGAGTAGGTGGAACACCCTGTTGAGGCATAGTTCGAGGACCGCCCTTGCCTGCTGTTAAACCTTTTTGGTATTCATTCTGCGCCATCTGCTGTTGTGCAGCTTGATCGGCCATAGCCTGAGACATATCATTAATACGATTGCGTTCCGCTACGCTCATCATCTCCATTGGACGAGGCGCAAGACGCTGTGAACCACCAAGCACATCATAGTTCTGTGCAGCGTATTGAAATGCTGGACTCATGTTGGGATTGTTGGCATTGCGAGCCGCAGCCATATAGTAAGGAACTTGCCCGGCACCCTGCTGAGACTCGAACATACCAAGTGCAGCTTCACGCATCTCTGGCGTGATCTCTGTCGGCGCGGGTTTCTTCTGACTTTCCATGTAATCGTTGTAACGCTTTAGGTTGTCAGCGTACATGGCAGCATTTGCTGTGGCACCACCCAGTGACCCTATCCCGGCATTCATAGCGTCTTTTATCCTTTGATCGGCAGCGCCTTCGCTTTTGCCCACGTTTGCATGGAAGTCTTTTGCGGCTTGGCTACCCGGATTGAAAGGCTGAAAGCTGCCCTTAACCTTATCCGTAAAGCTCGTTTTATTCGGATTTACCGCAGTTCTTGTCCTTGCTTTCGGCTTTGTTTGTTTAAAAGTATCAGAATTTGGCGAACTGTTCTCAGCCATCACATAACTCCTCCGTCTGCGGATTGTGGCATTGTTACGGTAATAGCCGTGTGCCGTTTGGTTGTATCAGTCCATGTCTCACCACAGTCTGGGCAGTTGCCATCAGGGTATGACGCTACTTCTTCTGGTGTGTCCACCAAGTTATCACAGTTGTGGCACTGTATAGTATCTACAGAGGTAGCAGGCTTCCAGCGGCCACCATCTGGCATTGTAATGATTGTTCCGTCAGACATTTTTCACCTATGTAGTTGTCACTGTCACGAGACCAACAGCTCCAGTGCCTGCTGATCCACGAACATGTGGTGTGTTTAGTTGTGTAATTTTAACATATCCACCGTGGTTAAAGATAGCCCCTGTCTCTAACCCTGAGTCGTCCGTCTGGAGATTGGTGAACACAGTGAACGTGTTTCGGCCTTCGCCGGGGTTCTGAACTTGCTGCACATAGACAGAAAACGCTCGGACAATCTCTGCGATGTACTGCTGACTGTACTCCTTTGGAGCGTTAGGGAAGTATGGTATGGCATTGATACGGGACATTAGCGCCTGCCATCACTTCGCACATCTATCCTTGGCGACCCAAGACGCCAACCAGTGCCAGTAGTACTACTATCGACCTTGATAGCTATCGATCTACCACGCAGTCTGATGTGTGCATCTTGTGTAAACTGCTCCACAGGTACAGATGCGGTTTTTTCTACATTCTTGCTGTTGTTCTGCAGGTATGCTCCGCCGGGGAAATTACGAGCCTTGACGGTAAAGTTTGCGGTTGGTGTCTCGGCAGTAGAGTTACGGAATGTAATGTCGGGTATCAGCCTACGAACAAAGGAGAATTGATCCCCATCGCCTATATCAAACTGGCTGGACTCTATGTAAGCATCTATTGGAGATGCAGGGTTAGTACTACCATCATCGAAGCCAACCTCGTGATTGTACAAATACCCATCTCTGCCAGCAGCTATCGGATTCTCGTTTACACCACGATCAACCCACGCAGTGCGAACTAGATTTCCGTGATACCAGATGTTTTGCGAGTAATTATACACAACGTATCTGTCATTATTATCTGAGTTGGCAGATGGGTAGTACCACCAAACCTCTGAGAAAGCAGAGTTGACTGCACCGAAACATTTCTCGGCCTGAGTAGAGTTAAAATCGGAAAACACATAGTCTTTTACGGCACAGGGCAAAGTCTGAACGCCACCGTTGTAGACGTAGAACTCATTCTTACCCATCCAGTAAACGGTATCGTCAACTGCAACTACGGATATAGGACTGCGGATCGTGATGTTTTCTGAGATCATGTTGATCCCAAAGGTAAATGGTGGGCCAATGTACTGCATCGCGTGGAGAGATACATCTGTGAAGACCAGAATCTGCTGTCTGGTTTCAATAGCTGTAACGATCTTAGAGCCAGAGCCAAGACGCAAATCACCAGCAGTGTTAGTCGTTGATGGACGCCAATCCACCACGTTCTCTTGATCGGAGAAGCGTATAAGCAGAGGGTCTTGAGCGCCAATGTTATCTAGAGGATCACACCCGAAAGCTATAACGTGACGATCAACGTCGGATACAATTACCTTCTTAGCTATTGTTGGGGCTAGATCGGCTCCAGCTAAACTACTAAGGGCAACAGCAGGGCTGGTTAAGGGGCTAACTGCAGAGGCATCCCAGTAGTAAATGCCGCCGTTCATGTCATTTATTATAAGGTCTTCGCCAAAATTATCGTGTGTCCATATACGAAGTGTATCAGTTATCAGATCAACAGTAGCAGCAGAACCCCAAGTTGACCTGCCCCATGCCCCCGCTCCCCAACCGTTCCCTGTTACAGAAGTGTCGAGACCTACGTTCACTTGATATGTGCCGACAACAGAGCTTCCGCCATTGCCAGTATCTGAACCATCGGCCACAACGGGTGTAGGAGAATACTGACCATTTACCGTAATACTACCAGTAGACGCTACTTCACGAGCAATAATCTTATAAGTAGAAGAATCAGAAACTTCAAAAATCTGATACTCTTGGTTGAGTACTGCAGCCGTTATATTGCCACCAAGCCCCACAGCCCCGCTGAATGTCACAAAGTCATTTACAACAGCGCCGTGAGTCGGGTTGCTCACCGTAATAGTCGAGGAGCCATTTGTAGCAGAAAAAGTTACATTGCCTGCAGAAGTCGTGAGTCGTATAGGGGTTATGTCGTAGTAGCCTTCGCCCGACTCAATGTAGTATTTTAACTGAGTACCAACACCTAAGAAATCATCTAGGTTTAAGGTTCTCCAAGGCCATAACGCACGGCACGATCCCAAGAAAGATGTAGAACCTATCTTGTCCCAACCGCCGATCTTCTCTGGGAAGCCTTGGCGAAACCGGACCTTATCACAATCGAACCAACCGCCTTCATTACTGTAAGAAGTGGTCTCTTTGTTTATCCCCGGCTGGAACTGTAGTTTTTGGAGGGGCATGGCGGTTCCTCAATTAGTTCAATTGAACTTACGTCTTCACTATGAGCTTTGTAGCAGATATTGCAGTTCCCGCCAAGACGCTTGGGTCAGCAGGGATTTCGCTTAGAGTGCCATCCGTCTGGACGTAATACTGCTGGCCAGCGGTTAAGCCTATCTGGTTTGTGGAGACCGTGCCTACGATATCAACGGTTGCAGCGCCACCGCTTGCGACTTGGCCTCGTGTGGTGATAGTCCCTCCGTTTTTGAACACAACAGCACTGTTGTCGTTTGCGGTGTCATCCTTAAACGTGGTTACAATCTTGTTGTTAGTAGAGTCAAATACAATACCAATGCTCTCCCCGCCACCATTCACCACCCCAACGTCCACTGCTGTGTCAAAGCTGATTGACGTTCCGCTAACTGTAGCAGGTACAATAGTAGTATTGTTTGAGTTACCTGAGTTACGATAAGCAACTGTTACTTTCCCGACGCCACTATCAAAAGCCGCAACGGGGGCGGTGGATGAAGAGGTTTGGAACACAACCTCTGATCCAAAGCTAATATCTGTGCCACTGACCGTCCCTACTACGGCGGTTCCATAACTAGAGTTGCCGTCATCATTGTACACCACAACAGCTTTTCCGTTTGTGCTGTCAAAGGTTGCGTTTGTCCAGTAGGTGCTGGCATCGTTGAACACTGCAGCCGTGCCAAAGCTAATGCTAGTGCCACTGACAGTACCAACGATTGCTGTACCCTTACCTGAGTTTCCATCATCTCTGTATGAAAGTACAACTTTGTTGTTGACGCTATCAAAAGCAGAACCTGAAAAGGTTGCTTCGGCACTCTCAAAAACAACTTCTGTTCCGAAGCTAATGCTGGTCCCACTGACAGTACCAACGATTGCTGTGCCGTAGTCCGAATTCCCCCCATCACTATAAGAAATTACAACTTTGTTGTTGCTGGTATCAAATACGGAAGATACCCAAGTTGTAGTTCCAGTGTTAAATGTAGTAGCAGAGCCAAACGAAATACTGTCCCCGCTCACTGTTCCCACAATGGCCTGTCCATTATTGTCTGAGCTTCTAACATAAGAAATTACAACCTTATTATTAGAAGAGTCAAAAACAATACCTTGGCTTCTACTAGCTAAGGCGGAACTTGTGTAAGCCACAGGAGTCCCAAACGTGATGGACATTCCGCTGACAGTCCCTACAGCAGCATACCCATACTGAGGTGCGCTTGCCAGTTTGTATGCAACAACAACTTTTCCTGCATCTTCGTCAAAAGCTAAAGCAAAGTATTCAGGCGAGGTATTAGTTATATCTACCACTGAGCCAAGAGCCTGCGTTACTGTCTCAGAGTTCACCACCCCACCAGACATACCGATGTAGTTCTCAGAGGTGAGGTTGGTACTAGAGCCACCAGTTTTAAGGACAAATGATGTTCCAGCGTATGTCGCATTATTATCTGCATATGATATAACCATGCTTTCCGAATTTACATCATAAATAACAGTCTCCGAACTAGCATCTGTTGCGCTAAATTGAACTTTTGTCTCAAAACTTATACTTGTTCCAGAAACAGACCCCACACTAAATGATCCAGAATTATTATTGTCTCTATAAGCGACAACAAATTTACCAACAGAAGCGTCATAATCTGCGCTTATAAATGCAGTCGTCCCACTGTTGTTAAATACGACCTCAGTACCAAAACTTATCGAGTTATTAGATGGGTCAACTGTACCGACTATTGCAGCGCCATAATTTGAATTGGCTAGATCACGATAAAATATTACAGCTTTGTTATTTACTGGATCATGCAGAATTGAGTTTCTAATTACCCTGCCTGCATTAAAAACCACAGGAGTTCCAAAACTTATACTTGTTCCTGAAACCTCACCAACCACAGCAGTACCGTAATCTGAATTGCCGTCATCAGCATAACTAATTAAAACCCTACTAGAAGTCGTGTCAAATGTGGCGTCTATATAGTCTGTGTTTGCTGCCTCAAATGTCGTTACGCTCCCGAAGCTAATGGATGTGCCAGACACGGCTCCAACTATAGCTTTGCCATACTCACTAGAAGATAGTTCTGAAAAGGCAACAATTACTTTATTGTTCGTGCTGTCAAAACATGAAGAAATATACCCCTGAGAAAGGGTAGGGTTGCCAGTAAACGCAACTCTTGTCCCGAAGGAGATTGACGTACCTGAAACAGTTGCCACAATGCTTGTTACTATCGGCTGACCGCCGCTTAGGTTGCTTTCATCGCCAAATGATATGACTACCTTAGAGCTACTTGCGTCAAAAGCTAATGCAGCTTTTCCGGTCAAATAATTACTTTGAAAAACAGCTGGTGTGCCAAAGCTGATAGAATTATCAGAAGGGTCAACAGTGCCAACTATGGCGGTTCCATAAGACGAATTGTCGCTATCTCTATAACAAACAACAACTTTATTATTTGTGCTGTCAAAAGTTGAAGAAATATCTCGTGCGTTGTCAGAAAGAAAAGTTACCTTACTTCCTTGCACCTGTGAAACACTTGTATTTGCAGCAGCACTAACCGTCCCATCAGCATTAACAACCACAGGCTGACCGCTTGGCAGTGTCCCAGATGCAACGGCCTTGAGCTTACCGCCCTCTTGCTTTGGAATGGTATCTAGTGCCATGTCTTAGCCCTTCACGATAAGTTTGTTTGCAGCTACAGCCGTGCCAGCGAATACACTTGGGTCTCCAGCCGTTGTGCTTAATGTGCCGTCCGTCTGAACGTAGTATGCCTGACCCGCAGTCAAACCTGATTGCCTGTCGTTTATCGCACCTTGCACATCAATGGTGGCCCCAGCAGTGTCGGGATAGCCGTTGCTGGATAGGCCGATGTAGTTCTCGGCGGTGAGGTTGGTGGAGGTGTAGGCGTTTTGGAACACGTTAGACGTTCCATCGTTGCCGTCATCTAGGTCTCTATAGGCTATAACTACAACATTGCTTGTGGAGTCAAAAGTCAATGATGTTTCAAAAGCTCTAGTGCCTACTTCCACTAGCGACCCGAAACTTATAGTAGACCCCGAAACCTCTCCTACAGCAAGTTTGCTTGCATCGCCGTCAGAACCATCTCTGAAGAAAATAACAACCTTTCCAGCGTTACTGTCAAAAGTCATCTTCATATACTCAGAATTTCCAGAGTTGAACACTGTAGGCGTGGCGTCCCAAACCATATCCGTTCCACTAATAGTACCAAGACACACCGACCCGTAATTGCTATTGTCCATGTCTCTAAAAGCAGCAATAAATTTGTTGTTAACATCGTCAAATGTCACAGTAGGATGCGGCGGAGTAGCAGAAAACGTATGCACATTTCCAACTGTTCCGTAGGTTATAGACGTTCCGCTAACTGTAGCCACACGATACCGTAATTGAGTGGTGTGATCACTGTCTGTCCAAACTATTACTGTTTTGTTGCTCGTCGCATCATACGCCATCGACGTATAAATTCCTGAGTTACCGCTACTAAATTTTACAGGCGTCCCAAAACTGACAGATGTCCCGCTGATTGTAGCCGTAACGGCGTACCCCCTATAGCTGTCAGTTGCTTTTCGATAAGTAATAATTACTTTCCCGCTGCCTGAGTCGTAGACAGAAGTATTGGGATAAATGCCGGAACTTTCAAACTCTGCGGCAGTTCCAAAGGATATGGACGTGCCGCTAACAGTACCCACTCTTGCATATCCACGACCGCTATCATTTGGGTTTCTATAAGCAATTAATAATTTTTCAGAAGCAGTATCATATGATATTGGCGCAACTGTCTGTGTCTGGGTTCCTGAGTCCCAAATAACGGGCGTTCCAAACGATATGGACGTGCCGCTGACGGTTCCGACGATTGCTTGACCTCTTCCGCCTTCTTGAAAAGTTATTACAACCTTATCGTTTGCTGCATCATACGCAATTTGTGTAAGCTCTGTTACTCCTGTTTCAAAGTCAACAGCAGAACCCAAGGTTTGACTAGCACTTGACCCACCTATAACACTAACAGTGCCATCCGAATTCACAACAACAGGATCACCATTGGGCAACGCACCACTGGCAATGGCGTTCAGCTTCCGTGCTTGTGTGCTGGGTGTACCAATGGTGCGCATATTATTATTCCTCGTCTTCGAGTGTCGGGTCTACCCAGTTAGGGTTCAACGTCCATGTAGTGCCGTCAAAGAAGTACTTGTTGCCAGTCCAGTCGTCTGGAGCATTGGTCACGCTGTCAGTGATGGTCACTGTCGTGCTATTCAAGTCACCAATGATGAACTGTGCAGGGTCGCCTACAGTGATGTTCTCGGCAGTGGCTGTGATTGTTACATCATCAGCAAGCAGATACTTTGACAAGCCGCTTGATGTTTCAACGATGGTTTTCATCAGATTATCCTTTCACGATGAGTTTAGTAGCCGACACGGCAGTGCCAGCAAATACAGAGGGGTCGGCAGGGGTTTCACCCAGCGTGCCGTCAGTTTGGACATAGTAATCCTGTCCAGCAGTTAAACCAGACTGTGCGTCATT
>MDSX01024942.1_pt1 | contig 16653 bp, 10 predicted proteins | sample 811141 | NCBI WGS metagenome assembly MDSX01 (sample SAMN05326642, study PRJNA326480) | marine metagenome | isolation source: seawater | place: Atlantic Ocean: South East | collected 2010 | reverse complement strand
TTGGCGAAATAATTCATTTTTCTTTTTTGCTCTTTCTTTTGTGCTTCTTTGATTGATATCAATGGCATACCATGTTTTTTGGATGCGTATATTCTTTTTTCTTTCTTGATCTTTCTTTTGTGCTTCTTTGATTGGTATAGTTGGCGAAAAAAAGTCTTCCTCTGGATTTTCAATGTCTCCTGTATCATCATTATCACTACTACTACTACTACTACTCTCTGGATTTTCAATGTGTCTTGGTAGACGGATGCGTGGTGGTTTTCTCCTCGCTGGTGGTTTTCTACTTTTCCTAGCTGGTGGTTTTCTCCTCGCTGGTGGTCTGGAAATGGTTCTTTTCATATATATTACAAAAATATAATATTTTCTATCAATATATATATGAATAATTTTGTAGATATTTCAGACGAACTAGAACAATATCCTCAATTTAGAGATAGATTTTTAGATTTAAGAAAAAAATGGGGCATAACAGAGAAGTTTTATAAAAATGAATTATCCAAAACTACATTTGTGGTAGGAAGTGGGAAAAGTGGTATGAAGATGTGGTATTCAAAAAATAAATATTTTTTTGTAAAAGAAATGAACAAAGGAGATAGACAGGCATTAAGAGGATTAATGAAAAAATATACAAGTTATATGAAGAAAAATAAAAATTCTTTATTGCCTAAATTTTATGGTGTTTATAAAAAAAATAAAATTGTTTATGTAGTTCAAAGAAATTTAAATCCATATGATAGCGGAACATGGATTTTTGATTTAAAAGGTTCTCATAGAAGAAGAACAGTTCAAAATCAAACAATAAAAGATATAGGAAAGGATAATAATTTTGGGGAATCAAAAATTTTTATTAATAATGCTATTAAAGTTAAAAATCAAATGAAAAAAGATACGCGTTTTCTAAAAGAAAATAATTTAATGGATTATTCGTTATTACTTTGTATGCGTGATAAACCTGTTAAAGAAAAGGATTGGAAGGTATGGGGTAAAGGCAAATTTTGTTGTGATATAAAAGGCCCAGGCCCATCAAAAAGAAGTCCAATAAATTTAAATATAGGTATAATTGATATTCTACAAAAATATAATAAAAAAAAATTTTTTGAAAGTGTTTTTAAAACAAAAAGACATATATTTCATAGAGAGAAATCAGAAGTGTCTGCTATAAACAGCTCATCTTATAAAAAAAGATTTGATGATTTTATGGATGAAATAATAAAACCAAAAGGTAATAAAACAAGGAAGAAAAAAAGAACTAGAAAAAATAGAACTAGAAAAAAATAATTTAATATATTATATGTCTTCATTAAGAGTTTCTATTTTAGAGACACTTTATTTGATTTTTATGTTTTTATTTTTCAAAACAAGTATAGATTTTAATTTTTTACGAAGTCCAGAAGGCTTGTGGTTTGAACATATAGTAGGAGATGAATATGGTGTGAGAATTTGTCCGTTTGGAAGAATAGCAATTTTTGCATTAATTTTTGTTTTAATTTTACGCCACTATGTAAAAATTCCCCAATGGTTTATATATCTAGCATTGGGTATATCATTTATATTGTCTTTAATGAATATGAATGCTGTAGTATATCTAATACCGATATGGTTGATTGAATATTTATATTAATATATTATATATGGCATCATTAAAATCAAATTGGACTTGTCACCAATGTGATGAAGAAAATAAAAAAGAGGACCAAGAGTGTGCTTTATGTGGTGAACCTAAAGCGGGTGTTATGAAAGCAAGTATTCCCAAAATAATAACAATAATACAAGGTTTAAATTTACAATCAATGTTAGATTCAATAGCAACTAGACAGACATTTTCTAATGAAGTGGGTTTATCAGAAACCGACCCAGATGTAGCCGGATTAACACACCCAAGAGAAGACTTGAATCAAATGAGTGTTCATGATTTAGCAAAGGCAAAGCAATATAAATTAGATTATTTTGCTAGGAGTTTTATGGGATATATAATGAAAAAAATAGAAATATCTGAAATTAAGGCGACTCATAGAGGTAATATGGAAAGCCTTAAAGCTCTTAAAAGCCAAATGCCTGGCTTATTAAATAGAAATGAGCTAAAAATGGTACAGTCTATGACCGAAGTTACGAAAAACCCAGATTATATTGCGGCAGATGAAGAAGTAAAGAAATCTATGTTGGAAGATGTAAAAACATTAGTTGAATCTGGAGAAGAATATCAAAATATAAAATCACTTCTTCAGGTGAAAATTCCTAAATTGCTAATATTAGTAGAACATTCTAAAAAAAAATATAAAGATGAATTAAAATTACAACAAGATTTAAAAAATGGTCTGGTAAATGAAATAAAAAAACATATGAAAGATGCAAATGTTCCAAGTTATACAAAAAAAGACGCTGAAACCTTATTTGATGAATATATAGATATATATGAAAATAGACAACCAAATAAAGAAGAAATATTAATGTGGACAGATACTCTTCAATCACTTATAGATTTATGTGAGGATTTAGAAGAAGAAGAAAATGAATTATTAATGTCAGAGATTGAGAAAGAGCGACGAAAATTTGAATCGGAACAAGCAGAACTAGCTCAAAAAGATATACTCCAGGAGGAAAAAAGGGAAATTGAATCCAAAGAAGAGAAAAAGAGAAGAAAAAAAGATAAAAATAAAAGGAAGAAACAAAGACAGAAGAAAACTAGAAAGAAAAAAGAAGCAGAACGGGCAGCAAAACAAGAACCCCTGCCTGAACCTGAGCAGAAAAAGGATAGTCAAGTTGAAACAGCTATTACCTTAGTAAAAAGTTTTAATTTGGAAACTATTTTAGATAAAAATAAATTTAAGAACCTAACGGACTTTAAAAGTATAATATTTATGCTATTGGACGAGGAGCGGGTGGGAAGTTTGATAGGAGAACAAGTAGCTATAGTTAGTGCGCCGATAGTGGCGGCTGAAATAGAAAAAAGAATGGGCGAAGACCGAGAATACGATCAGAAATTCTGGCAAGATTTTGGATTTGTAATTGTTGATGATGGTATACCCTTACCAATGTATCTTCTAGAATTCTTTCTTGATTTTAAAGGATTAATATCACATAAAGCATATCGCGAATATGTAACGTCCAAAAAAAACCGTCCAATGCTTATAAATATAATTAAGAATTTTCAAGCATTGTGGAAAGGTGCGAAAATAAATGATGAACAAGCTGGTATGCTTTTAGATAAACTAGCAGCGAGTATGAATCCTGATTCAATCGTTAATAAGTGGTATGTTGAACTTCAATCAATAAATCAAACCCTTACCCTCATCGGAGACCGGGGCGTAGCAAAACCAAAAAAGAAGAAGAAGAAGAAAAAGAAAAAAAAAACTAAGAAAAAGAAAATATCAGATAAAGAAGAAGTAGTTGCTACGACATCATCAGCGCCTATGGTATCCGTTTCTACTAAAGTTGATAGTTCTTCTTCAAAATCAGATACAGTAACAGTTTCTGAACAAAAATCTTCATCTAAACCAGTAAAACTCCCACCTTGGTTTCCATCAGTAAAACAAAGAATTCGCGAATTACACACATATATTACTGATAAAAGACCAATTGAACCAGAAATAATTGAATGGTTTGGTGGTGCTAAGATGGAACCTTCAAGAGCTAGATTTCAATATCATAAAGCAAAAAAAGAAGCAGAGATCGAGGTATCACAAGATTATCTAGCCTATGCTTTGAAGTATATTAATATGTTACAAGAAAAACTAAATGAAAAAGGTTATATGTTAGTAGTAGTTGGTGGTTACGCAACAAAATTATATTCTATAAAAGCAAAAGCTTCAGCTTCAAGAAGTAAAGCTAAATGGTTTAAAAAAAATTATAATACACAAGATATTGATCTAAAATTATGTAGGGTGAGAAGAAATGATGAAGTAAAAACAATTACTCAAATGAGAGAAATATTAGATGAAACTATTATAGAAAATAGTGAACAATGGAAAGGACCATTAGGATTATATGACCCTACAAAAATATTAGAGCGTGATAGACATGGTACAATTGAAACAAAAGAAACAAAGGGTGAAACAGCAGAAAAAAGAGAAAATCCAAATATACCATTAAAAATTACAGCACCAATTGCTACATCTTTTAAAAAAGGTGGAAGTCCAATAGAACCTATAGTTGAAATTACTTTTAGTAATAGTGAATTACCGGAAGATATGGAAGAAATAGATAGATTACCAATACCATCTGCTATGATTTTAATAGAAGGGTTAATGTCTTCATCGATGAATTTTATAGATAGATTAGAAGAAGGGGAAAGAAATTTATATATGGGTAAATTAGTGTCATGGTATTGGCAATTAAGATATTTACTTAGATATGTTAGTGAAGATGAATACCAATCAATTAGTTCTTCTTCTGGAAAGGAAAGTAAGGAATCCGCAGGAAGAAAAGGAGGTAGGAGAAAAACAAGAAAACGACGAAAGAAGAGGAAAACAACAAAGAGAAAGAAACCGCGTAAAAAGAGAACTAGAAGAAAATAATTTTATTATATATTAAATAAAATTATTTAAGCCCAACTTTGGAGAGATTGAGAATAAGGATTGTTATTAAAAGCTTGAACCATTCCTGGATTATTTCTTTGACAATTTACAGCTCTTTCACGGGTGTGTTTACCCGATAATTCACCAATAGTTTGTTGTGTTGCTGCGCATTTTGGCATACTAGGTATAACTTGTGCCTGATTAGTAGCAGTGTTTGAGAAAGTAGTAATATTTTGTGCGTGTGATGTTAAACTACTATTTCCAATATTATATCTATCAACTTTACTGATAATTTGTTTATTTGGATTTAATCGTGCGTTATAATCAGCATCATATGGTCGGGGGGCTGTTGTTCCGGCTTGAGCTCCTACATTATTATAATAAGCAACAGATGTAGTATCTCTTTCTTGTGGAACAGGTCTATCTTTCTTAATAAGATATCCGTCAGCATTTCCACCGCCTCCCATCATAATATGTTTTGTATTTTCGGTTTGTTCTCTAATAGTTGGGGCGGGTGTATCATTTGGATTCCATACAGGCTCTGCGTGATTACCATTTACACCTTGAACATTACCCATAGGTCTCATATTACCAATAACATTTTGTTTTCTTGTTGGTCTTAATAAATCAAGAAGAGGTGCGGTTAATGCACTAACAATAGAACCAGCAGCACCCATTTCGCTTCTTTGTCCGGTAAAAGTTCTTGCGTTAGCACGAGCTTTGTAACCATTTTTACCATAATCTTTATTTGTAGCACCCCATCCTCCTTGTTTATCTGCAGGACCAGTTTGTTCGCTTCCTAAAGAAATCTTATGAGATGGTCTAAAATGTCCAGGTTGATATGTTCCTTCTCCTTCTCTATCACCAGCATTACCAAAATATTCTCTTGTGGTAGTTGTTCTATTTTCAGGTTGAAGGATAACAGCACTTCTTGCTTTTTGAGCTTTTTCTGCCCCAGTAGTAGTAAACCATCTACTAGAAGGATTTTCATAATAGGTATCTGGGCGATTTTTGAAAGTTTGATACACTTGTGGCATTTTTTCTCCATTTTGTCCAACAGATCTTCCTTTTTGCATCATATCTTGAGCAGATGCTGCTCCGCCTTTACCAACATATGCCCCCAATACTTGTCCTTGATATGTGACTTTAGGATTAGTAGAAGTTCTTAATTGGTCAACTGTTTTTGGTAGGTATTTTCTTCGTTCCTCCATTCCAGCATTAAATCCACCAGAACCTTTACTACTATATCCTTTTCCTAAACCTGGTCCAACCCGTATTTCCTCCCATGGTTTAGTGTTATTCATTTTACTTGTAAGTACAGATCTTTGTCTTTCCATCATAAATTCGTTATTATTAGGTGTACCATTTACATGAGTCATATTTGCCTCTGGTTTAAAAAGAGGAGCAATTCCTTCTTTTTTATTTTGCTGACTTCCACTACCTGTATAAAGGTCTATTAATCCTTCATATCCTTTTTCTCCAGTTCCTTGTGTGACTTTTGACCCAAAAAAAGGAACCATATTGTTATGGTCTAATCCTTTACTTGTAACAGTTTCACCTGTTAAGGATTGGAAAGAACCAACTTTTTTTTCGTTTAAAGCTAATGCTTTTTTGTATCCTGTTGGTTGATATAAATTTTCTGTGCTATTTCTATATCCTTGATATGTTTGTACATTAGTTTCATTTAATAAATCTCTTTTTTCTTCAACAGTATAACCTCCTGTATTGTTGTTTCTTTCTGAAGGCCAATTAACAACAGGTCTATCTACATTAGGTAAGGATTTATTTGCAAATCCTTCTTTTTTTTCTTTATTTGAAATAATATACATTACTCCTAGAACTGCCATAGGTATAGCTATTTCCGCCATTTATATATAAGTAATATATATTTTAAATGCTAAAATATATATTTATTTTTCTTTGAGGCACGGTATTTTTGGAACAAAATTATCTCTTTCTAAAAGACGAGTATTTAAATTGTTATGAAATCTCATACAAACATTTTCTTGGGGATTTAAAAATAAAGGATATTCTCTGGTTTGTGGTAAAGCTCTATACATCCATGCTGGGTGTGTTGCTCTAGATTCATCTGTTAAAGCATCTCCGCAAATAGGATAATTGTTTTTTTCTTTTTTTGGTACTCCTGCATTTGGAAATTGTGATTTTTGACTATATTTTGTTAATTTTCTTGTTACACCTTTTAAATCACTATCAATATCTATAGGTGCTCCGTTTACGACAGTTTCTAAATTAGCACCCCATTTTTGCATTCTTATTTGTGGATCATTGAAAAAACAAGGAGATGTTCCATTACCGGGCATATTTAATGAATATCTACCAGGACCTGTTGATTCTTGTAATTTTTTTTTTGTTCTACAATCATCATAATTAAATCGTGTAAAAGCCATCTTATATTATTAATATATATAAATATTTAAATACTCAAAAATAAATTAGTTATATGTCAACTTCAACAATATGCTTAAATATGATAGTAAAAGACGAATCAGACATTATTGTAAATACTTTAAAAAATATTATAGATAAAATTAAAATAGATTATTGGGTAATATGCGATACAGGTTCTATTGATAATACTGCTGAATTAATAGAAACATTTTTTTCAGAGAAAGATATATCTGGAGAATTGATACATGACGCCTGGAAAGATTTTGCTTATAATAGAACAAGAGCACTGGAGTTTGCTTTTAAAAAAACTGATTTTGTTTTTATTTTTGATGCGGATGATAGAATTGTTGGAGATTTAAAATTGCCAGATTTAAAAAAAGGTTTTGCTTATCATATGCAGTTCGGACATGCGGTTCAATGGAAAAGAATGCCTTTACTTGATAATCATATAAAATGGCATTATGAAGGAGTAATGCATGAAATAATTGGAACAAAAGAAATATATCAGTTAGCTAGTATTGAAGGTAATTATCATATAGCAACAAATGTAGAAGTAAGTGCTAGAAATAAAAAAGGGGGTAAAAAATTTTATGATGATGCTTTATTGTTAGTAGAGGCATATAGTAAAGGTGACCATTTACAGGCTAGATATGGATTTTATGCGGCTGAATGTTTTAGATTTTCTGGAAAACAAAATTGGGAAAAATCTATAGAATGGTATAAAAAAGTTATTGTTGAAAAAAGACAGTGGGTTCAAGAAAAATATTGGGCTTGTTATCAATTAGGAAAAATGTATGATGAATTAGGTGAAAAAGAAAAGGCTTGGTATTATTATTTTAAATCTTATGAATTTGATGATTCAAGACAAGAAGCATTTTTTGAATTAATAAAAAAATGCAGAGCACGAAATGAATTTAAAACAGGATATAAATTATATAAAATGTTAAAACCTTGTTTAGATGGAGACAAACAACATAAATTATTTATTGAAAACCATATATATGAACATTCGTTATATTCGGAAATGGCAATCATTCTATATTATTTAAATAAAAAGGATGAGATAATAGAAATATTTAAAAAATTATTTCTAGCTAATATAACAATTCCAATATATATATTTATGACAAATAATAATTTAAAATATTTTATACCAAATATAAGGAAAGATGATTGGGAATTTTATGGAAAATTTCAGAGATATTGTAAAAAATTTGAAGTACCGATTGATTTGATAAAACAAATGGATAAACTATTTATAGAATAGATAGTACTATAAATTATAAATGAATATTCTAATTTATGGTGGGAAAGGTTGGATTGGTAATCAATTTTGTGAAGCTCTTAACCTATGGCAGTTTAAACACACTGTTTCAAATACTCGGGTAAATACTATAGAAGATGTTATGAATGATTTAAATAATAACCCTGAAACTACACACGTAATATCTTTTATTGGAAGAACACATGGAAAAATAAATGGAAAAACATATTCTACTATTGATTACTTAGAACAACCTGGAAAAATAAAAGATAATGTGCGAGATAATTTATTTGTACCATTAATTATAGCCGAAGCTTGTAAAAAATATAGCAAAATGAATCGTTTTGTTCATTATACTTATTTGGGAACAGGTTGTATATTTACTTATGATAATGATCACGAATATGAAAAAGAAGAAAATGGTTTTAAGGAAGAAGACATTCCTAATTTTTTTGGTTCAGGATATTCAGTTGTAAAAGGCACGACAGATAAACTAATGAAAGCAATGAATAATAACACTTGTTTGAATTTAAGAATAAGAATGCCTATAACAGGTAAAGATAATCCTAGAAATTTTATTACAAAAATAACACATTATAAAAAAATATGTTCAATTAAAAACTCTATGACAGTATTACCAGAATTCATACCAGTAATAGCAGATTTGATGAAAAAACAAGTGACAGGAACAATAAATTTAACAAATCCCGGATTGATTAGTCATAATGAAATATTAGAAATGTATAAACAGTATGTGGACCCTAATTTTACTTGGAAAAATTTTACAATTAAAGAACAAGCAGAAATTCTAGAAAGTGAAAGAAGTAATAATTATTTGGATACAACTAGAATAGAATCTTTGTATCCCGATATTAAAAATATTAAAGATTCTGTTAGATGTATTTTGCAAGATTATGTCAAGAAAAATATTAAAATAAAACAAAATCTCTCCGACATAAAAAATTTATTAGTGACAGGAGGGTGTGGATTTATTGGATCAAACTTTATTAATATATTTTATCAGAAATATCCTGATATTAATATAATAAATATTGATGCTTTGTATTATTGTGCCGATGTAAATAATATTAATAGTGACATTCGTAAAAGTTCAAGATATAATTTGATAAAGGGTAATATTTGTTCTGAGGATTTGGTAAGTCATATTTTAAAGTATTATAATATAGATACGATAATACATTTCGCAGCACAATCACATGTTCAAACATCTTTTAGCGATGCTTTACAATATACAAAGGATAATGTAATGGGGACACATACTTTATTAGAATGTTGTAGAAAATATGGAAAAATAAGAAAATTTATACATATTTCAACAGATGAAGTATATGGAGAATCATTATTGGATGTTACAGAATCAAAAAAAACAGAACATTCGTTATTATGTCCTACAAATCCTTATGCTGCGTCAAAAGCCGCAGCTGAATTAATAGTTCACTCTTATATTAAGTCATTTAAAATGCCAATAATTATAACAAGGGGTAATAATGTTTATGGATTAAATCAATATCCAGAAAAAGTAATACCAAAATTTATTCAACAAATAAAAAATGGAGAGAAAATTACAATTCAAGGCGATGGTTCTTGTGTTAGAGGATTTTTACATGTAAATGATACAGTAGATGCATTTATTAAAATTTTAGAAAAAGGACAAGTGGGAGAAATATACAATATAGGATGTAATGAAGATATGGAAATCAGTATTTTAGACTTGGCTAAAATGATATTTAAAAATATATCAGACAATAATTTATTGAAAGCATCTACTGTTTTTAATGATAACATTGAATTCATAGAAGACAGACCTTTTAATGATCAACGATATTATATTGAAAATAAAAAATTAAAAAATCTTGGTTGGAAAATAACAAAAAATCTAGAAGAAGGTATAAAAGAACTAATTAATAAATAATATAAATGTAAATTTAATATATTATTTATTATGAATAAATATCCTTTTGTTTATGTATTGCGAGATACAGATTATGCTTCTGAGGTAGATTGGTTTTTTGAAGAAAACAAAGAAAAATTAGATTGTTCTATTGAAATAATATCTATCAATGAGATAAATAAATTAAATAATATGTTTGATTCAAATCATCATATATTGGTAACATATGGTAATGAAAAATTATATATAAATAAGGTTATGTCAATAATAGTAGATAGAATGAGAAATAGATGGATTAATATTAAAACATTCACAACTATTGAAGAATTTAATAGTAATGTTAATTGTTGTTTTATTAATAATGTTATAGAAAATAGAGAATTAACTAGACCTAAATTTTCTGTATTCACAACTTGTTATAAATCATATGATAAAATTAATAGAGCATATGGTGGTATGATATCTCAAAAATTTAGAGATTGGGAATGGATATTATTAGATGATTCACCCGAAGATGAACATTTTAATTTTTTAAGAAAATTAGCAAAAAAAGATAAAAGAATAAGATTATATAAAAGAGACTGTAATAGTGGTAACATAGGAAATGTAAAAAATGAGGCAGTAGGGTTATGTAGAGGGAAATATGTATTAGAATTAGATCACGATGATATAATATTACCTGATTTATTACGACAGGCTTACGATGTATTTGAAAGTGATGATGAAATAGGGTTTGTATATTCTGATTTCGCAAATATATATGAAAATGGTCAAAATTTTAGTTATGGAGATAAGATAGGTAAAGGTTACGCAGGTTATTATATGCAAAAAATAGATGGACATTGGTTTAAAATTTGTTCTTGTCCTGGTATAAATAATATTACTACTAGTCATCTTGTTTGTTTACCAAATCATCCTAGAATGTGGAGACGTAAAACATTACTTGAATTAGGAAATTATAGCGAATTTCTACCAATATGTGATGATTTTGAAATATTGATGCGCACATTATGTAATACAAAAGTAGCAAAGATACATAAAATAGGATATATACAATTTATGAATAATGATAATAATAATTTTTCTTTAATTAGAAATGGAGAGATTAATAGAATTGGACCCACTTGGATTCAACCACTTTTTTATGAAAAATATAAAGTTAATGAAATAATGAAAAATAAAAATGCCTTTGAGGACACAAAATATATAAATAAAATATTTACTCAAATTTGGAAAAGAGATGAACCATGGAAATATAAAATATCAAATATTACAATAAATCCTGATTATGATAAACAATACTGTTTATTGGGTATTGATAGTTTATATGATGAAAAAGTAACAAAAGCTTATAAAAATAACAGAAATGATTTTATGTTACTTGATAATACTGTTACTACAGAAACATTAATACAAAAATTAGAAGAACTTGGTTATCAAAGAATGAAATGTTATTCATTATTAGATACAACAAATAAAGAATTAGAAAATTATTTTCATTTAATCTGTAAATATACAGAAAATTTTGAAATTATTAAAAATATTATGGAAAAAATTGTTTTTCCATATAGACATAGTATAGTAAATAATTTTTCAAAGGGTAAAAAATCTTACTTAGAAATTGGAGTAGAATACGGAACTTCTTTTAAAAATATCAATATAGAAAAAATGGTCGGTGTTGATCCAGACCCACAATTTCACGATGAACGCTTGGTGAAAAAAACAAGTGATGATTTTTTTCAATCAAATAGTGATACATTTGATGTTATATTTATTGATGGTATGCATCAAAGTGATTATGTATTAAAAGATTTAAATAATTCTATTGAATGTTTAAATGAAAATGGACTTATATTTATAGACGATATTTTACCAAATAATGAAAGAGAACAAAAAAAAATACCAATAAAACATATATATGAAAATGGTGTTTTAAAATATAGAGAGCCCTGGACAGGTGATGTGTGGAAGGTTATTTATTATCTAATTAAAAATCACAATGATGATATTTGTTTTGAAGTTTTCACTCACGAAAATTATAGAGGTGTTGGAAAATTTTCATTTAATAAAAAAATAAAAATACCACAAGACAAAATTACTGAGATCGGAACATATGATTATAATAATGATTTTAAAGATTATTTAAATTTATTGAATAATAAATAATAAAATAATAATAATTTATAACTATTATTATTAACAATTCTGTCTTTCTGTAGAAAAGAAAAACACTTGGAAAAGTCTACCCGTTTCTTTATTATGACCAAAATAATCCATACTTGAATGAAAATGATTAGCATTAAATAATACTAATCTATTGAATACATTTCCTATTTTATCTACAATTTCCCATTTTGTAAAATCTGTTGTTGCATTTTCTATCTGTTCTTTATTTTCTCTCATTTTTTGTTCATAATCAAATCTTGTTCCATCTTTAAATCTATATAGTGCTGTTCCTGAATTTAAAGGAGCATTCGGAGTCATATATAAAACTCCTGCCCAATTATTCCAACTATCTACGTGAAACCAGGATCTATCTCTTGATGTAGTATATTGAAAAGAGCCATTATAATTTGTTTCATTTTTTTCTAATGGAAACATAGTTATTTTCCCTCCAAAAGGATAGACCCATTTTTGTATTGTATCGCGAAGTTCGGTTGTTGCGTAAGATACGGTTCTTTGGCCTGGATAGTTACCTCTAACTTTAAATTCTTGCTCTAAAATATGATTTCTTACTTCTAAAGGATTATTATAAAAATTATCAATAACTATTGATATTGGCGTTGGTGGTGTTGAAGCTGTTTTTAAAATATCTTTTCTTATGTGAGTTAGTTCTTGACATATTGGTTTATTTTTCAATTCCGTAACTAATTTTTGTAATATTTTATTCTTTTTTTTTTCTGTTTCTAATTCTTTTTTTATTTTTTCTATTTTTTTTTCATTAGAATTCATTATATTCTATAAATTTTTAATTTTAAATAAGTTATATAATTATTTAAAATTCTATGATGCGGTTGTATCTACGACTCTCCAAGCTGAACCATTCCAAATATACATTTTATTGTTTGATGTGTTAAATCTAATTTCGCCCATAATCCCTGCTGCTGTTGGAGCAGTTGTAATTATTCTAGAAAAGGCACTTGATGATTGGGGGAAACTTAATGTTCTCATATAAATACCATTATCCGATACATCAGTTCCTGCTATATATCCAACTAATACATTTCCACTAGCATCGTTTTCAGTAACTTCACTATAATTGGTATTGTTTAAGTATAATGGAGCACCTATTTTACTATTATCTAATGGAGTAAGAGCTCCTGCTGGACTACTTATATTTACATTTAAATCAATATCAAAGCCACTAAAGTCAACACTGCCATCACTGCGAAAAATAAATCTAATATACCTTGCATTAATTTCATTAAAATTTTCCAAGACATTTCTAGCACTTGTTGTATATTGGGATGGGAAAAAAAAGCCTTCATCTGCTCCTAGAGTTAAACTTCCATCAGCAGAATCATTGCCACCTAAATCTTCAGGTCGCATACTCACATTTGATGTAAAGGTTAAACCATTGTTGGAATCAACAAAATATAATTGGCTTGAAATGTTAGGAGCTATTCGTTGATTTAAATTACGCCAAGTAGAATTATCGTCACTATATTGTATTCTTAACCAATCACGCTCGGGGACATTTGTGGAAGAGATTTGACCCTCAAATCTAAAATTGTTTACTTTCATTAAAAATGTATTTCCGTCTCCCGCATCAAATTCTTCTCTTATGTTTTTGGTATCGTTATAATTACCACCAGTTCCTCCGTCATCTAAAAATTTAATAGGTCCTGTAACTGTTATTGGATCACCCGCATTTGTTCTTGTGATAGTTCCATTGTTGCTTCTAACCGGACTGGTAGCCCAATTTGTTGAACCATTTGTATCTCCGTGTTCGCCAGAATTTACACCCATTAATAAATCGGCCATAGGAGTTGTTCCAGGCGTCTTTTTTATGCCATACTTAGTTTCATATTTTGCAGTAATATATCCACTTGTTAATATATCAACATCTTCATTAGCTGATTTTGTTTCTATAGCTATACCCAAAATATTTTGTATTAATGTATTAGAATCACAAGCTTTGGCACAAATTGGACCATTAGCACTAATATCCACGCATACAGGTTGTCCAGCAGAAATATCAGTTGATAGAGTATATTTTGACACAGAACCTACAAAATCACTACCGGAATTAATAATATCTTTATCCTTTGGGGCTGGCCCCCCGCTTACAGCGTTTAACGAACCAAAATTAGGCGCCCCTGAAACATCTAAATTTCTTGAATCCATATAAAATACATCATATCTAGTTTCGCCGTTTGGACCCTGAGGAATACCACTTGAATCTATGCATAAAATTTTTCTAACATTTTTTTCTTCAGTATCTTGTAATCTTAAATTTTCTACTAAAGCTGTTTCAGTTGTAATGGTTGTAATATTAGCAGTAGCCCCTGAATGTGGTCCTTTTGATATATCGTATATAGATGATAGTCCAAGTTTTTTTATTTTTGTGTAGGAATTAGATATATCAATAATATCATTTGATGTTATTTTTTCATTTGATTGAAGACTGAATAACTGTTGTGCTTTTTTTTTCTCATAAAATCCTATATTTGCTTTTACACTATAAGGTGTTATACCCGACGGAGGTGCTGATGATGGAAGATTTAAACTGGGTGGTAATGCATTATTACTGTTATCCCATGCTTCTCCAAAACTAATATCAAATACAGTAAACATATAATATATAGGATTATAAAATTTATATATTATTAACTTATTTATAAATCTGTTATTTTTGTAATAGAGAAATTTGGAGAAAATCCACTTCTAGATTGCCATTGCGAATAACCGTAATGATGTGTTAATCCTCCCGGATGGCTTCCAGCACCAGCAGTAATAGCATTATCTAAAGTAGTCCCTATAATAGGATTAGCGTTTGTCGGGTCAAGTTTAATTTTATAATTAAAAGGTCTACTATCTAAAACAAATTCTGGTGCAGTATTAAACATAGTAAATGATACATAAATTGTTGCGTTCGGATGAAGTACCGGATTCAAAGAAGCGTCTGTTACACCATTCCAATTAATATAAGATGAATTAGTATCACTAGGTTTCGGAATAATACATCTTGTTCTCCAGTGAATAGGAATATTATAAATAGCCCCAGAAGGGTCTAAAATTTCTTCTACAATAGTGTTTGGAGTTTGTATTGTTCCTGTTGTTGGGTTAATAGAAGAACCCCTCCACAATAAATCACCTGAATATTGTGGTCTAAAAGGTAGTTTAGCTCCTGATTGAAGAAAATTATTAGTAGATATATCTTTAAATAAAATATTCATAGGAGGATTTCCATAAATTCTATTGCCGCCATTTGAAGATGGATCACTTATCACACCTGCCGCATTTACAACTTCTGGAACAATTTCGGGGAAAGAACCAACGCCCGGTCCAGTACTATTAACCCAATCTATATAAGGAGTTTCTGTTGTATCTCCTCTATTTGGGTGATAATTAATTTGTCCATATAATGCCATATCATCTAAAACAGCTAGTTCATTTTGAGTTGCTTCTATTTGTAATGTAAAATTCATATTAATATAAAAAACTTCTCCTTGAGTTACTAATTCAGATAATTCTGGACTTGGAACCTGATTAAATGCGCCACCACCACCACCTATTAAAAATCCAACACGAGGTGCGATTCTAGGCCATTTTGTAAATCTTGGAATACCAACCGTTCCAGCCGAACAATCGGTCATAAAAGCATGATTAGTTTGACCTGGAGTCCATCCTTGAGTCAACATAGTGCAGCCAGCATAATAAACTTGTGTTAATCTTAACATAGGGTCAGTATTGGGGTTTCCAGGAGTTGGACTTAACAACCCTCCTAATGTGCCTGTTCCAATATTTTGCGCGACACTAGTATCAGGATATATAACAAGTGTTGCATCTTGTAAAGTAGCAACACTATTGTCAGTAGTTGGTAAAGGAACAGGTACAATATCAAATGGACCTTTGTATCTACTCCAATTACTACTAGGATCTAGAAATCCTCCGAGTTCATAATTATTTGTGTACATAGCATAACTTATGTATGTAGTTGTATTATTTATTTCAGGTCTAACCCAATTTTGACCAATTCCAGTAGAATAATCACCATTTACATTATCGGGGTAAATTGGTTCTTTAATTCCAATTATACTATTTTCAATATCATTAATTTTACCTACCCAAGCACCAATATTATTTAAACAAATTGTCTCTCCAGAATTAATTACTAGTAAAGGTGGTACTGTGTTGGCAGGACCATTAGGGTCTTGTACTTGAAATGGGTTAGGAAAAAATTGAGAAAAAGGTTCAGTACCAACTCCGCCTGTCCCAGCAGGACCAGTTGGACCAATATCACCATCCGCTCCAGTAGGACCTGTTGGACCAATATCACCATCCGCTCCAGTAGGACCTGTTGGACCAATATCACCATCCGCTCCAGTAGG
>MDSX01098469.1_pt1 | contig 16664 bp, 30 predicted proteins | sample 811141 | NCBI WGS metagenome assembly MDSX01 (sample SAMN05326642, study PRJNA326480) | marine metagenome | isolation source: seawater | place: Atlantic Ocean: South East | collected 2010 | reverse complement strand
TTTTATTTTTATTAAAAATTACCAGGTGCAACTTGCATACAAGTTAAACCCATATCTCTCCACATATCAACTACTTTTTGTCTATCGTCAAACACACAAACTACATCATCAATATGATCTTGTGTTGGAAATAAGTCATTAAACCATTTCTTCTTAAGATCGTCATCTGGCATAAACTTAAAATCTTTACCAGTTGGTCTCATCTTCAATACATTAAATGGTACATCAAACTTTTTTAACCAATCTTTAGTAGCATCTTTAGTAGCTTTAGATCTTCCACTAAAAATAACAATCATGTGTCCAGCCGCATCTAACATTTGAGCCATCTTAATTACAGCATCATGTGGTTGGTCAAGGTCAATGTTCTTAGGATCAAAGAATATATCCCAATCCATTTTTCCATTGTCTTTTATGGAAATAGCTCTTCGCTTATCGATGAGAGCCAAAGTTCCGTCTAAATCAAATATTACTTTTTTCATTTCTTTTGCTTTTAATTATACTACTAATATACCACAAATATTTGACATAAAAAAGTATTTGTGCGTTTATTTTAATAAATCTTTTATTTTTTCTTCAATATCTACCATCTCATCTAAGGTAAATAAATCCATATCGTTAAATAACCAACCTGTATTTGTTTCTACAATAACCATGTCTTCAAATATTTCTATACTTTCAACAGTGTGTACTGTTTTATCGTCTTGAAATATAACATATGGCGCAGAGTCTATTCGATCGTATCTTTCTTCAATAGTCATCTTATCCCCAATCTTTTTCGAAAGTGTACCAATGATCTGCGCTTGCACAGTCTCTACATGCATCAGCAACAAGTGTTACTTTATCTTCCATTGTTAACATCGGTAAAATAGCTCCTACGTGCATCTCGATCAATTCACTTGTTGGAATGTATTCCGAGACGTGGTTTGCAATTCCAGTAATAAGTCTATATGTGTTGTCTTCTACAGAATTAAATCTTGTTCCCTGATGATAATCGACATTAGGTTCTGCAGTTGCTAGTTCCCATAGTTTTTCAATACCTATAAGATCTCTAACTTCTTGACAAATTTCTTGGATTGCAGCTTTGTGTTTAAGAACTGCTTGGTAACCTGAGCCACCGACTCCGTTACATCTTACTTCATTTACATTAAATTTACTCATATCTTTAACTTTTAATTATACTACTAATATACCACAAATATTTGATATAAAAAAATCTGGAGTGATTTATTTTTAAAAGTTACGAACAATGCAATTAATTGTTGTATCTGAGCATTTTGATTTTTAACCTAATTATTATATCTAAATTTTTAATAATATTATTAAATATAGTAGAATCTCGATGTGTGTTAGATTTAACAGAAGCTATTATTTTTTTAGCCAAATCTGTATATTTTATAGCAGATTCTAATTGATCATTGTTTTTACAAGAAAGAATAACCTCTATTGATTTTTTATGGAGTGTTTTTACAAAATCTTGTTCTTCTACTATACCCATCTTTTACGGTTTTAAATAATTAAGCACTGAATCCCAATTTGGAAAAGTTTCTGTACCGAATTGAATTAATTCACCTTTAAATTCTCCGGCACCATTTTTAGTTCTATCGTCAATAAGATAATCTCCAATATTAAGGTTTTTGTTATGAGAAAGAATGAGTCTTTTGTAAGCATTCTTACCAATGTATTTTTCTACCCACTCTCTTTTTTGCATCCAAACCCAAGGAGCATCCCATGGAGCAGTAGACAAAATGTAACAATCATATTTGTCAGATTCGCAAAATTTATTAAATGCTTCAATTGCGCCTTTGATAGGAACTGCTCCTGAAAATAAATCTGGCAATTGTTCAATAGCATCGATAACTTCAAAGCCTGCTACAATTTCCTTAGGGTATGTTGCAATTTTTTTAGCTAAGTCAACTAAGACTCCATCCATATCAAAATAAATTATTTGTTTAGTCATTTGTTTTAGATTTAAGAAGCTCTGTAGATTTTTGTCCTGGGTACAATATATAAAATAATATCATAATACCAAACATTTGAAGTGCATTAACTTCGTTGATGCCGTCTATTGCTGGTACAAGTTGTGTATTCCATAACCACGTGGTTCCAAATACGGAGATTGGTAAAATAATACACAATGTTAGTAAGATTTTTAAAATTACGTTTTTCATATTTTCTTTCTTTTAATATTACTTAGCTAATATACAACAAATAATTGATATAAAAAAATTATTTAGCTAAAACTTTCGGATTTTTTATTTTATATTTTCTGGACCATTCTTCAATAAAATTAAAACCTATGCCTAATTCTACTATTTCATACTTATGATCAATGATTGGTTTGGTTGCTCTAGCATTGTTGATAACGTCTACATGTACGTTAGTTACTATCATATAGTATGTGCTGCTAGTTTTTTGTTTTCTATAAACTACAACGTTAGTTGGTTTATCTTTTTCTAGCCATGGTAAATTTAATTTCTTCATTTCCAAAATAATTGTACACAGATTAAAGTAACTGCAAGTCCAAGAGAAACCCAAGTTTTTAAATTAATGCCTTCTCCCATGAAATACCAAGTTAAAAATGCAAAAGAAGAAATACCCATTGAAAATCCAATAAATCTTCCAGGCCACAACGCACCATCATAATGACCAGCTATCAACGCAGTTGCCTTAATAAACATATACGAAATCAATGTACCTCCAACTATAGAAAGTATTAGCGGATTTTTCTTCGCGAATGTATTTATGAATTGTCCGTTTGTTTGAAACCAAATTAATGTTTGTCCTGCTAAAAACAATAACATTCCTGCTAATAATCCTCTCAAAATAAAGTTGTAGTTTTAGTCAACATGTGACTGATGAATGAATGTCTATGGTGTTTAGTCGATCCTTCGTTTACTATAGCATCTCTGTGTTGTTTGGTTCCATATCCTTTATTTGAACCCCAACCATATGTCATGTAATCGACACTTAATCCTTTCATTAAACGATCTCGTTCTGTTTTAGCCAAAATAGAAGCTGCAGCAATCGATACATATGTGTTATCTCCACCTACTATTGTTTCAAATGGAATCCCATCAAATCCATGGAATTGGTCTCCATCTACGAGAATAAAATCAAAATTAATTAAATTATCTTTTACGTCTTCTAAACACCTGCGCATACCTTCTAATGTTGCCTTTAAAATATTGGTATTTTCAATGTCTTCGACGCTAACATGTTTAACAGAATATGCAATACAGTTGTCTAATACCAGTTGTCTGGCTTCAGCCCTTTGACCTTCATTAAGAATTTTAGAATCTTTAATAAGTTCATGTTGAAAGCCATATGGCATAATACATGCTGCAACCGTGACTGGTCCTGCAAGTGCGCCTCTCCCAGCTTCATCTAATCCTATCTCGATGATAGATTCGTCACCTGTGTGACTGTGCTTCAATAGTATTTGTTTCATGTACGTTTATTTTATTATTATACATGAAAATAGATAAAAGTTTATTCTTTTGCTGGCCTATCCCATCTCATTTGAACTTCCTTTTGATAAAATCCGCACTTCTTGTAAAAACCTACAATGTCTTCGTCGCAATTTAAAATAACCTTATAGCAACTTTTTTCTATTGCAATCATTTTTAAGAAATCTATTAACATTTTACCGATGCCTTGTTTTCCTTCATCTTTATCTACCGCGACGTCTTCTATGAGACCCATTCTATTACCGCTTCTAATTACTTTGTTAATTGTAATTAGAGTTGCAACACCCACTACAATTTTATTTTTTTCTGCAACAACATAGTGTATGTTTTCATTATTCAATATGTTCCACCAGTGTCTAACAGTGGGGTCAGTGTGTCCAAAATGTTGACTATAAATTCTACAAATTCTTTCTTGATCAGAATCTACTGCCAATCTAATGTTTATTTGATGTTGTTCTGGATTTTCCATTTGTCATATCTGACTACAACCTCTTGTAAGATCTTTGCTCTAACAATATCCTTTTCTGTAAAAATATGTGTTCCTACACCTTTTACATCTTGGATCAAATTGATAAAATCTGGTAAACTAACTTGCGAAGCTTGGATATCTGCTTGACTTACGTCACCTGTAACTACAACTTTACTTTTACTACCCATTCTTGTTACAAATAACATTAGTTGTTTAAAGTTAGCATTTTGAGCTTCATCTAAAACCATAAGTGCATCGTCGAAAGTATCACCTCTCATATACGCTAATGGTTCAAATCTAATTATCTTCTTTTCAAACAAGGTCTCAGTTAATTCGTGACCAATGATTTTTATTAGATTAGATTTATATGATTTCATGTATGGATCAACTTTATCTTCGATCCCACCTGGTAAATGTCCTAGCTTTTCGCCGGCTTCTTGAATTGGTTTACATAAAATGATTTCTTTTATCTCTTTGTTCTGTAACATTTGTAAAGCAGTATAACATGCCGTAAATGTTTTTGAAGTTCCTGCAGGTCCATAACAAAATGTTATGTCATTTTTTAAAATAGTGTCGACGTAATCTCGTTGTCCCGGTCTTAGTCTAATTGTTTTAATTCCTGCAGCGATTGATGATGCTCTAGAGGTTCTTGCCATTTATTTTTGTTTTTTTAATCACCGGCCATGACGACCAGTTCTTTTAATTTTAATAACTTTGTACATTTTTCATATTCTTCTAACGATTCAAAGTATTTAATCATTAGATCGATGAATTGTGATCTTTGCCCAATACCATGTGGGATTTCTACAATTCTATCGCTATCTTTAAATGCAATAAAACGATTAACAGATTTAGTGAAATTTCTAGTTATCTGATAATAACTAGCTCTCATTAAACTATCTTTGTCTGTATTTGATATAAAATCAGCCATTCCTTTGTCTTTGCATTTTTTAATATTATTAACTATCTTATATATTTAAAAACCCCACGTCAGAACGTAGATTCTTTTTTGAAAATATTAAGATATTTTAATACTATCTTCTAAATTATTTGTTTTTTCTTTGCTCGACGTACTGAGCTTTCTGCTTTTGAAGTCTTTTAGTGGCAGATGGTTTAGTAAACTGTTTTCTGTCTCTCAAATGACGGAGTTGTTTGGTTCTAATTACCTTTGACCTTAATTGTTTTAAAGCCTTTTCAATATTTCCTTTATTAACGTCTACTATTAACATATAATGTCTAATTCTTTTTGTATTTTAAACAAAATAACACATTTTTCATAATCCTCTCTCTTTTCATAATAAGAAAGCAGTGCTTTAATAATGTCATTTTTTCTAGACATGTCCATATCTGATAAGATCACATATGATGGATGTTTAGAAATGGCATGATACAGTGTGTTAATAAAAAGATCTTCATTTTTTATTAAAATGCCATCTATTAAATTGTTCCACATTGACGATCTTCCGTCTAACATACTATTGTTTAAAATTATTTTTAACTTTATCTATATATTCAAATGATTCTTCATTTAAGTCTGGATATGTAGCTTTTAATTTACATAATAATGCTCCTTTTCTTTCAGAGCCATATATTGGATAACCTCTATCTTTAATTCTGAGAGTTTTATCAGGATATGAATTTCTAGGAACATTAATAAATATTTGGCCAGCTGGAGTATTTACTTGTATTTTAGTACCTAACATAATATCAAACCATGGCATAGAAACTTCTATCCAAATATCATTATCTTGGATAATCCACTGTGCATCATGTAAAACATGTACTTTTATGATTAAATCACCGTTTGGTAAATTGCTATTAAATTGATGTGGTTGCCCTCTTTCTCTTAATTTAAATCTTTGACCAGATTTGAGACCTGGTTTAAAATTCATTTTGATTTTATCACCATTTAAACTAAACTCTTTACTACAACCATAATATGCTTCATTAAAAGAAACTTGCATATCCATAAGTATGTCTGTTCCTTTAGAGTTTGATCTACCGGAAAATGCACCTCCAAACATTTGATCAAAGATATCTGACATGTTATGCCTGTCGTTGCCTTTAAAAAAATCTTGATATTGCGACTGATTGTCGTACTGATTTCTAGAATTAGAATCTCCTAAAATTTCATAAGCCGACGCAACTTCTTTAAACCTTTCGTCATTGCCATCGTTTTTATCAGGGTGATATTCTTTAGCTAATTTCCTATATGCTTTTTTAATGTCATCTTGTGAAGATTTTTTATCAACACCTAATACACTATAAGGATCCATCATCTGTTTTAAATCTAGGAGAATTAGGATGTGGCGTGTAATCTGCTTGATCTAAATTAAGTTTTTCTCTTAGATCTGCTTTTAGATTTTTTTCTTGAAGTTTTTCAAGTTTCTCTACTCGTTTATCTTTTTTATCTGTAGCAGAGTTACTCTTTTCTAATGCGTCTGCAATTCTTTTTAATTGCGCGATTAATTCTTTAGCTTGTTTTGGTTCCATGTCTGTATTTTACTAAATCTGATTTACCATTTTGGAAATCCTGATATGGCATTGAATTATCTTTATCATCCATATGAGGTCCGTTTACCATTATAGTGTCTTTGTACGGATTTGTTTCACCTTCTAAGCCCTGTTCTTTTAGTTTACGACTTAACCAAGTATGCATATCTTTTATACTTCCATTAAATTGCCTTACGCGTTCTAGATCTGGATTTTCAGCTGTCCAATCTTCAAATAATTTAATATATTTCATATTTACCAAGATGCGGCCCATACAAAATCAAAGCCATGTTTTTTTGTAAAAGTTTCAATTAACTCTGTCATTTTAGAAATATGCTTTTCATATTTAGCATACTCCTTTGTTTCTAATTCTGGAACTTCTCCATATTCTTCTGGGTGTCTTAATTCTCTAGGCTCGCTGTGTTTAAAATACACAGTTTTTGCATTAGCGTCCAATCTAGGCATTCTCATTTCAATGTACCTATTTACTTTTCTACCCAGTTGTTTTGCAGCTGAATATTCTTTTTCTATTCTAGGAAACAATTTATCCCAATCTTTTTTAATTTTAGCCGCGATTTTAAATTTAGTCATTGCAACCTTCATATCAAAAGCTTCTCCATTAACTCTTTCGTAATCATTAAATATACCTACAACATCTGTCATAAATTTATCATAATTAGAAATAGATTGGTAACTCCCATGAATTGTTCCCATGCCCCAATCATTTATTGTTTTACTAGGAGCAGAAGGCTTTATTGTGCCATTAAACATTTTAGCAAACGAATAATTAGGTTGTCTTGTTGAATTAGCAGAATTATATCTAAATACTTCTTCTCTAAAAGTTTTACCTTTTAATTCTATTGTTACTACTAAATTACCACCATAATTCCAATCGGTTCTATAAACTCTACATGTAAACTTATGTTGAGATAAATATTTTTTCAAATGCTCAGCCATTTTAATTCCTTTACCGAAATTACTATCTCTGTCATATGCATCCTTTCCTTCTACAGATTTTTTGGCAATTCGTATAAATTGAGAAATAGAATATAACTTTTCATCGTCAAATAAAACAGTGTTAGACTTTTCGTCTATGATAGATTTCTCAAGTAATGATTTAATATATTTCATTATATAAAATATTTGTTTGTTTTATTATATATCATACTAAAAAACCCAGTTATTTCTAACTGGGTTTAATCGGGGGCCCGATTGGTTAGATAGCACCAATCAATTTATATATCTACTGCGTTCTTAAGAGAAAGAATAGATTCAACTTTTTCTATTTCTTTAGAAAGAACTGCACATTTCTCATAAGCTTCTCTTTCGGGATTTACAAAAAACTCTAACATCGTGTTAAGTGTTTGTTTTAATGCAATCAATTCAGAAGTTACTAAATGCCTCATATGAAATTCACTTAGGCCGTTTTCAGTAATTCGCTTATAGTTTTCATAAATAGCATCTTCTATCATTCTTTCACGGTACTTTTCTAATTTCTTTTCTAGATCATCAGATCCTCCCATGAATTCATTTAAATCAAAATCGTCTTCTTTCATATATTATATATTAAAATAAAAAATCCTGTACAGCGTCATAAACAAAATCAGAATCTTCGTTTAATAAGTCTAATTGTTCGTCTGTCATTTCTTTACCATCATATTCTGCATATGCAATAAATGCATCACAAAAATCTGGATAATCCGATGTGTCTATTCCATCTACTTCTACGTCGCTAATCTTAGCGTAATCTAAATTTGTCATATCTTATGTGTTTAATTATACTGCTAATATACCACAAATATTTGACATAAAAAAATCCTGGTGATTTATTTTTAAAAAAAAGCGACATAAGCCGCTTTAATTATACTACTTTAATTTTTTTAGGATTTACTTTCTTATCTAACATGATAGTTAATATTCCATCAGACATCGTAGCAGTTACGCTTTCTACATCTATATTAGATGCTCTAAATTTCTTTTCGAATGATTTTTTATATAGCGTTTCATCCTTTTCTTTAATGTCTGCAGATATTTTTAAAGTAGATCCTTCCATTTCAATTTCTAAATCTTTTTTAGAAAATCCAGGAAGTGCCATAGTAAATACACCGTCTTCGTAATGAAAATCAGTAAGATGATCACTTATTAATTTTCCAGTTTTCCATAGAGGTTCTTGTATTCCTCTAAAAATGTTGTCAATGTGGTCGTTTGTTGTGTAAAACATATTTTATATTTTTTTGTTATTTGAGCAATGCGCTCGTATAGTATACTGAAAATATTATACCAAACTGAGTATTAAGACTTAGTGTCATATTTAAGTAAAATTAAATGACATTATGACATTATTAAAAAGGAGGTGTTTGAATAATTGGCATGCCACTCATTTTTAACATAATGTTAGCAGTCGCTTGAATGTCCTTTTCACAATATGTTTTTATTTCTTCTAATCGATCATTCCAATAATATTCATTTACTTCTGGCCCTGACATTGCATCTTTAGGAGATGGAATACCTAATAGTTCTGAGATTAAACCCAATTTAGCAGAATTCCAGCCACCGAATTTCCAAACATCTTGTGTGTCTAGTAAACAGTTTTCCCATGGTTTTTGTTTGTGTAAATGAAATGCAGAAGGAACTTGTATTTCATTGATCAATGATCTCTTAATAATATAAGGTAAATCAAATCCTTTAATATTATGGCCGACCCATTTCATTTTAGGATATTTCTGCATAATTTTGGCAGCAGTTTGTGAAAAGTCTTTAAGAACCTGAGCTTCATCTGTTCCACTAAATGACATTGCTTTAAAGTCATTAGGAAATCCAGTCTCATCAAACTTTAATTGTCCTACAGAAATACAGACTATTTTACCCCATTCTGGATAAAGTCCTGCCATACGAGACCACATTTTATGCGGATCCTTGAAATCCTTAAGCGTTTCTGGCTGATTTTCAATAAGTTGCGTAGATTTTATATTCCAATACTCTTCGAGCGCTGGGTTAGCATCTATGATCTCCTGGAATGTTTCTTTTTGTGTACTAGTTTCGATGTCAATGAAGATCATCTGTTGAAGTTCGCTTAATGTATACATGTGTTTGTTTTTAATCCTAAAAAAACGCCTAGATTAATCTAGACGTTCTTTATACACTCAAACTTTAAATTGTTTAATTTTTGTTGAAGATATAATTAAATATAACACCTATTAATGTGTTTGATTTAAATTTGCTTCCTTTGTAATTTAGTAGAAAATTCTTTCTTTCTACGTTTTTTGTTTTTTTCATCTTTATTTCTTTATCCAACCTGGAGCTTCATCCCAATATTTAGCAGCAGATAGATTAGAATATGATTCAAACGGTAAACTTATCATGATATACCCTCCGGTAATTGATTTAGGAACACTAGATTCACTGTACCAATAATTTGGTGCATCATCTATTCTATTATTTAAAAAGTCAAATAATTCACCTATTTGCATATGGTGAATCCATATATTGACTATCATACATTCCATATTAGGTTTACCCATGATTTGTTGTTTCAATTCTATCTATCTAAAACTATATTGAATTCCAGATATTTATTTATTATATAGTTAATTTGTAAAAAGTTTACTTTTCAAATGTAAATCTTTTGCCTCCGTCCATGTTTTTTGATTTTTGTAACATGAAATCAGCAAATTCCTGTAATTTAATTTCTGTATCTTTATTTACGGACCTTCCATAAAAATCATTAAAAATACATTTATACATGTCTACTGTTGTGTCGAACGGTACACCTGGCATTGCATTACTTTCTATTATATAAAGTTTACCTTTTTGATCTTCCATTATATCGAAGCAGATAAATGGTAGATCTGAGAATATTTTACCGAATTTTGTTATTAATGTTTTAAATTTTTCCGGCGTATTCTCTAATTTCTTTTTGTGATAATTAAACATCATTTTTTCGTCACCATCACCATCTCCTGTTTTTGCCTTATCGTTAGTTGGCATCCTTTCTTGCCAAAATATAGGCTTGCCTTTAAACGTAAAGAATCTATGTTCAGATTTTTTATCAACAAACTCAGAATATACATCTAATTTATCATGATCTGCACTATCAAATTGTTTTTGATTTTTAATTACAGATATGCCTATTCCAGAATGACCTTCAGCTGGCTTTGCTATCATTGGAAATCCTATTTCTTCAATTGCCTTTTCAGTGGAGTGGCATGTTTTAGGTATGTTTTCATCTCCGTCTACTAATTTATGAAAATTAGCTTTAGATCCTGAATTCTTAATAAACTTAGGGTGATTATATACATTCTTTTCATCTATCAAACCTTTATCTATTAACATCTGTACGGTATCTGAATGATATGTTAGTACAGGCATAGATTTATCAATATCAATTTTTTCATAATTATCAGGAGTTAACCTAATAAAATACTTATCTGCTGCAAAATCTTTATATGTCCAAAATCTATGGCCTAGATCAGGATTATATACCAAGTAAATCTTATTAAGATCCGTGGCTTCTTTTGCTTCGTTTAAAAATTGTTGATAAGATTTTAGTTTCATAAACTATATATCTATAAAGGAAATACTTCTATATTTCTAGTCTCAGTAATTAAATCTGCCCACTTGCCTTTATATCTTGTACCTTTGACAATATGGTTATCAACCCAATGATAATTACCTCCTCTTGGCTTACCCATTAATAGACCATGATATTTAAATCCGTGTTTATTTAACCATGTTTCTGTAATATCTCTCACATCTTCAGTTCTTGAAGTAAAGAATGTAATTACATGTCCTTCGTCATACCATTTATTAAGTGTTTCTACCGAACCTTGATATGGCAAAACTACCGACATTCTTTCGGGTTCCTCATTTGGCACATCATCTGTAATTGTACCATCAATATCAATTAAGTAATTTTTAGCACCATTTTTTAAAACGGGTGATACTAAATGCCCATCATCTCCAACGATTTCGTTAAACGTAATCTCTTTTTTCATATTGTTTATTTGTTAATTGTTACTTTTCTTGTCTCATAAAAGATACCGCAATATATCTTTTACCTGCCGAGATTGGCCTAGCTCCATGTCGGTGTGTTACTCTACCTGGATGCAAAGACGCAGTTCCTATTTTAGAAGGATTTGAAAGAGTATTATATCTAGGGAACCATGTTCCTCCACCTTCAAATTCATCATTTAATTTTACAACCATTGATATGTCACTAAAATCATGATGCAAACTTAAATGAGATTGTCTTTCTGTTGTATATCGTATCATAAAGTTTTCACTGAACATATCTTTCCACCTATGACCTTCCAAGTGCCAAATATGTATACATAGTGGATATACTATTTCTTTTAATACTCTATGATATATGTCTTGTAAACGAATATCTTTTAATAGAACATCGTTCGTTGGATAAAACTCATGTCTATCTTGTGTCCACTTGTCTAATGTTTCTGCTAAAGCAATAGCTTCTTTGCAAAATTTAGGCGTGAATAGTTGAAATTCATATATGTTATTTCCTAAATCATCCAGCATTAGGTCATATTCTCCTTGAGCCATGGTCATATTAACATATTTCTCTTTCCATGCATCCCAATCAGATGTATTTAATATTTCAAATGTTTCACCAGATTCGGATTCTATTTGCGTACTAATGGGTACGCTGTTTTCTACAGTAGATTCTCCGCCTGGTCTTTTTTGAATAACCACTTCGTCTTTAAGTGCAATTGACTTTATCTTAACTGGAAATAATTTAGAAATGTCTTCTCTTGGGTGTTCATAAAAAGTAGCACATGTAAACTCATCCAATGGAATTAAATTATTAATAAAATCATATTCATTTAAATATGTTTCAGCTGTTTTCTTTTTTATTACATATGCATGTGTATTGTAACTTCTATTTGGTCTAACCCAATATTGATCTATTTGTTTTTCACTTTCAGCATCAAATACATATCTACCTAACCAGGCTAAATCCCATTCAACTTTCGGTAATACTAAATCAATTAATTTTCCAACAGGAAAGAAATCTTCTTCCAATATCAAACACAGCTCTTCATTTTCTGTTATTTGTTTTTGCCAACACATGTAGTGACTAATAGAACATCCAACTTCTCCTCCTAAAATATCTCTATTCCACCAATCATTTTCATGACCTTCTATTTTCCAATTGGCATATGGCGTACAATATTCTGGCACTTTACCATTTCTTCCATCATATGCTTGAATTATTTCATAGCCTACTGCTGGATGACCTTCTAATAAAATATCTAATTTGTCAACAATTTCTTTTTGTTTAACTGGATTGCCAGCTTCTAAGCTAACGATATAAATTTTATCTACTTTCATTTAATTGAATCTATTAAGTTTTTCCAGTCATACGATCTGGAATTCCAAGTTTGTCTTTTTACCCAAGAACTAGAAGCATCTAAACTCTTTTTCATAAGTTCTGATCCTAATTCACCTAGTATTTTTATAGCATCATTCCACTTTGTTTCATTATTATCTAATATAATTCCTGAATTTACGGTTTCTGATAACGCAGCTACTGTTGTTGTTATGGGCAATACTCTAGCTGCTTGCATTTCTAAAGCGGTTATACAATATGTCTCCTCGTAATCTGTTAGGTAGCACCAAAATTCAGACATTAACATGTGACGGTGTAATTCTTCGGGATTTACGTTGCCATATACAGTAATACCTTTCAAATTTAAGTCAATTATTTTTTTATTAATATCTTCTTTTAAATAACTTGCATATGATGGATAAAAAAGAGATAATGTTGCATGAGGTTTAGATTTTCTAATATTGTTCCAGTTATCTAGTAAATCAAAAAGACCCCTGTCTCCAGCCGAACTCCAAATAAATCTATCTTTTATTTTAAGCGGGCTACCTATAAACGTATCAAAATCGATTCCGTTACCTATGACTTCTATTTCAGATGTAGGATTAAAAAGTTTTATGAAATTGGTTTTATGCCATTGGGTAAGACATACTAGTTTATCTACTTTATTTAACAGGCTTTTAGAATTTTCTAAAAGCTTACCATTAAACCATTCAAAATAATCGGTATTGTGAATCCAAAATATTTTAGTAGCGTCATATTTCTCAAATTCTAGTATAAAATGAATATAGCTTATACCTATGATTATATCAAATTGGTCATGATATTTTTTATGTAGATTTGCAGTGTCTATCCATTCTACACCATCTATCATTCCTGAATTTAACACTTGACCAGATACAACTATTTTATATCCAAATTTTACTAATTCTTTAGATATATGTATAACTGCTTGTTCTGTGCCTCCTAATCCTATTTTGGTATTAGAATCAAATGGAGTCTGCTGATAACCAGCATATAATAGAATTCTTTTCATCTATTATTATATAAAAAAGTTAATAATTGTTTCCGTTAATTAATATAAATTCTAAAAAATATATGTTACTGCTTTTATCTTGCTCTTACACACTTTGCTGCTCCACAGTCACTAATTACCGCATAATTGTTGCCAGGTTCACATTCGGCTGGCTCAGTAACACTAACTACGTCATATCCAGCAAAATCCATTGGCATTAGTTGCTTTGTGTCAATGCGGTATTGCCTTCCTCCTGTTAAAATACAATCAGTATGCACAGTACCAATTTTTTCTCCGGAATTGCAATCCACAGCAGTCCAATAATAATTATATGGACTATCGCATGATGATTGAAATTTACTACAATCTGGAACTACTATCTCAGCTATTCCTGAACCATTTACCCACCATACTCTACCTATATGATCTAGATATGCCGTATATGTAACGACACGTGATAATGTAGAATCGTCAAACATTGTAAAAGTTTGTCCTTTTGTATATCTATCATATTCACTAGTTGCTCTGTAATACATAAGATCAATCATGAATCTGTCATTACAAATCTCATCTGGTACAATTGACTCCGGTGAGAAGACGCTTGATTTGTAGCCACCTTGCAATCTGGTTGCCTCTGTCTTCGAGAAATCTTTGCTGTAAAAATCAGAAATTCTATCTTCTATATTAAATATCAGGTTGTTTAAAGTAAATCTTCCATGTAGACTTAATGCTCTTAGAGCATATCCGCCTTCATATCCATAATTAGAAGCTGCACCGATGTGATTGTATATTGTGTTTATACTAATTTGATTATATGCGCTAGGTAATGCCATTCATTTATGTGGTTTATTTAGTATTATATATATCTTGTATTTAATTCAACAATTTAACTATGAACAATTATTTTGATAGTATTTTTTGCATAAACTTAAAAGAATACAGTAGGCGCAGAGAAACAGTCTTCATGGAATTACATTCTGTCGGACTTGGAAATGAAAACTTAAGTTTTATAGAAGCAACACACGGTTCGGATTTACCTGAAACAAAAAAATTACTAGAGTCTAATATATTATCTAATCCCTTTATAGATCCAGGTGGTAATTTAACCAGAAACATAATTGCATGTGCAATTTCACATAAAAGGGCATATACTTCAATGTTAGATAGAAATGATGAAATGTCTTTAATTATAGAAGATGACATAACATGGACTAAATTAGGATTAAGGTGTATTGCTAACGGCCAGTTAAAAGAAATGTTAGAAGATTTTAAAAAATCTGAATATGAAATAATGTGGTTAGGTACATGCGATACCAATATTCCTGTTTATCCTGAAGAAAACAATACGACAGGGCTTTTTGAGTACATGCGATATTTGCCTGAATGGGCAGGACATGCTTATGTTATTAAAAACAGTGCAGCCAAAAAACTTTTAGATAATAATTCTCCAATTAAACATGCTGCTGATGTAAATATAGAATGTACAAATGTTAAAATATGTGCACCTAGAAAATCTTTAATTTCTCAAAACGGAGGAGAATTCGAAAGACCAGTAGAAAATAGACTTAGAACGAGATTCGATATGAGTGTAGTTAAAAACATGGCAGAAAATCACCAAGAATATTTCCCTGCAACTACTCAAATATCTGATAGTCCAAGTACATTAGAGTTTACAGATAGTCCTGACGATTTGATAGAGTCATATAATACACTTGATAGAAATGATCACTATAATAGCAAAATAGGATTAGCTAATATTGCATTTAATCTTGATGTAGATTATATTAAATGGAAAGATTTTACGACAGGCAATAAAGATATTATTACTGGATGGACACACATTTATTTTAATTCATAAAAAAAGCAATTCGAAAGAATTGCTTTTTTAGTTTTAAGTAAGTTTATGTTATTCTGAAATTTCTTTAAATGCCCAAAATTTAGTTCCATTTACTTTTTCCATGATCATCGCTTCTATACCTAGTTTCATTCTAACGAATTCTTCTGCTCCGATATACGATTCTACCCACGTGTCTATGTCGGTTAATTGAACATCGTCATATGCTATAAATTCTTCTCCAAGATTCATAGAAGCTGTATCAAAATAAATAACGGATCCTATAGTTCTAAACATAAGTTCATCGGTATCTGGATCGATAAAAGAATCATGTGTTCCTACTAGTTCAAATCTTACACCAGTAACAACATTAGACTGCTCTATGCCGTTTATGTCTTGTACGGTTTTAGTCACTTCTACGTGATTGTTATTCCATGTATATGCTATTGCCATTTTATTTGTTATCTATTTTTTCGTTAAGCTCTTTAATAGCATTAATTAATAATCCTACTATTTTATCATAAGAGACTGTTTTAAATTCGTGTTCTATACCATCTTCGGTAAATAAATCTGATTTATATGTGTTTACCAATTCTGGTAAAACCTTTTCTACCTCTTGTGCTATTAAACCTATATCATGTTTACCTTTTTTAGATGTTTCGTTCCAATCAAATTCTACACCTCTTAGTTTAAGTACTTTATCTAAAGCGCCGTCTATAGTAATTACATTGTCTTTAAGTTTAGCATCAGATAATGCCGAAGAGTAACCGACAACATCAGATCTAACATATAAATTACCACCGTTATCTAGTCTTGTCATGACACTACTACTAACATATGTGTCGATTCTTGAACCTGATCCATAGTAATATGTGTAATCACCGCCATTGTTACCCATTATCTGATTAGTAGTTATTCTATAATCAGTTCTGTTTGGACCTTCTGCACCTTTTTGACCTTTAGCTCCACCGCCACCATTAACACCTGAAGTTCCATTAGCACCTGGAGCACCTTTAGCTCCACCGCCACCATTGACACCAGAA
>MDSX01026710.1_pt1 | contig 16674 bp, 16 predicted proteins | sample 811141 | NCBI WGS metagenome assembly MDSX01 (sample SAMN05326642, study PRJNA326480) | marine metagenome | isolation source: seawater | place: Atlantic Ocean: South East | collected 2010 | reverse complement strand
TAGGCAACATGGTGAACACCTTCTATTTCAACGTACTTCTCCGACATCTCTCCCCCTTTCTTAACTAAATAATAACTTATTATTCTTCAAAATGATTAACCATCTTTTCAATTATTACAGGAATTACTGAAGTTGGAAAATTATGACCCATTCCTTCAATGATTAACTTTTCTGAGTTTTTAATTTGATTAGCGATTGCCTCCCCATGGTCAACTGGGATTAAAGGATCTTCAGTACCATGAATTATTAAGGTAGGTATAGATACTTGTTTAAGTTTTGCAAATCTATTAGGGCTTGCACCGACAGCAGCCATATGACCAGAATTTGGATTATTTCCATGCTTTGCCATAGATTTAAGTATTTTCTTTAGATTTTCATGTTCTAGTTTTAAGAAACTAGGACCGATTAAAGCGAGATTTACTAATTCAGATGATTCATAAGGTTTACCTTGAAGAGTCAATATAAAAGAATCCCTCATTGCTCTAACATATTCTGGGTATGGACCTGATAATCCATCCGTATCAAACCCCGGCGTTGTCATAATACCGGTAAACGTCTTAACTCTTTCTGGATATTCTAATGCAATAACCTGCGCAATCATTCCTCCCATTGATGCACCGACTATATGGGCTTTATCTATTTTTAAATGATCTAAGAGAGAAATTCCATCAAGAGCCATATCTTCAAGATTATATTGCGAAGGAACACCTCCCCCCATATTGAACTGACCTCTTTCATCTAGCATTTGATCAAAAAACCAATTCACTATTGGCTCTTGAATAAATGTTGGCATATATTTAATAATTTTAATAAAAGTTGACTCTTTAGTGGGCCAGGTAGATTTACCAGTATCTCTATTATCGTAAGTGACTACATAGAGGTTTTGTTTTACCAAACCTTGTATTAACTCTGGAGGCCAACGTTTTAAGTTTGAATTTAAGCCCATTATCATTAATACAGGCTGATTTGAATTATCTCCATGTGACTCCCACCAAATATTAATATCATTTAATGTAGAAATTTGACCCTCATTAGCTTTAGAGGAGTTAAGAAATAATAAAAAAACTATAAAAATCAGACTTTTCATAGACATCAATTTTTATGGAGAAATTATATAAATAGATCTCTTCATTTCATCTGTTGCATATATTTTTTCTTTATGAGCTACTATTCCATTAAAAACCATTGAAGGGGGTTGTAATGGTGAAGCAGCAGGACTGCCAGCACTTAGGTTCGCAATTACAGATATTTTATTATCAAAGATAGACTTAACTTCTCCAGTGTCTCCTTCATACACAAATATAGTATCGTTAATAACAGCTATTCCCTCAGGTGAGTCTAAACCAGAAATTAAAGTACTAGTATCTCCTTCAGCAGAAACTGTTATTAATTCTCCTCTATTTCTATCAGACACCAATAACCTATCTTTGTAATTGATTACATGCGTAGGAGAATCAAATTCATCGGATAAGATCTTCAAAGTTCCGTCTTCTTTTAAAAGAGATATAGAAGTATTGCCGTGTAATGCAACTGCATAATGCCCATCAAATTTAGTAGTAGAGATCGGAATATTTAAGCCTTCAAAACTTTTAATTATCTGACCATTTGAAGGATCTAAAATTTTAACGGTATTATCTAACCAACTCGTAAGTATTATATTGTTATCCAAGCTTGCAGCAGATGTGCTTGCTCCCAATGGAGAAGATCTAAAAATATTTCTTAAGACCCAGTCTTCTTCTTTTGTACTTAAATTAAAAGCCCTTACTGATTGAATATCTGCAACAACAAGATTATTTTTTGAGATAGCAAGACCTCCGGGGTGAGAAATGCCGCCTGGAAGTATTTCAACAATATTATTATCTGTAACTTTCAATATTGAGCCATCAGCATAGCTTGAAACAAAGATTTCATCTTTACTATTAAAATCAAAATTATCTAGACCAGTTAGTAAAGAAGCAACAACTTCTAATTGACCATCTATTATTTTTAAAACTTTTCCATCAGCCGTGTCTAAAACATGCAATACACCTTTAGAATTAAATTTAACTGCAGCAGGTACATTTAGACCTTTTACTACAACATTCATTTCTCCTGTATCAACATCAATACTAACTACTTCGTTGTTAAACCACCTTGGTCCATATAGTCTTCCATCAGGTCCCCAGTCCATACCATTGAGTCCACAATTTGGGCCTAAATCTTCTTTTAGACTTCTAGGTTCTTTTATACCATAAGGGTCTACTTCATATAATCCATCACCAAAAAAGCACTGTGCTACAAATAGACGTCCATCATCTGAAAAAGTTATAGGATTAACACCTGGACCTAAATTTGCAGCAATAACTTTTTCACCTTGAATATTAAAACCAGCAACTTCTCCCGTTAGTATGGAAGTCCAATAAAATTCTCCTTTTTCGTTAAACGCAACATCATCAGGGCCAAAAACGCCCTCTTTCGGTCCATATCGCTTAACTATTGTCTTATTATCAGTATCAACAATAGAAATATCTGAACCAATTACAGAAGTAGCATACAAATAACCGTCTGGACCAAAATGTATCCCATTAACACCTGAAATTTTTGCTCCTTCAGTAAATATTTCCACATTTACTTTTTCATTATTTGTACAACTAATAAGCAAAAAGAGTATAAATAAAATAGATAATTTCTTCATAATATAGACCTTTTTTTTCAATTACTTTTATAATCTAACCATACAAAACGTTAATGTAAATGTTTAAAAATAATGTCCAAAAAGTTTGGAAATCAACGATTGCTTATTTAGTTGGTTCAATAGCTTTTATTCAATTAGCACCAGTATTCTTCGCAACTTTTCCTCCAGAAGAAATGTTTGGATCCTCAGCAGAAGAAATAATGCCTGTTTTGTTCATTCTTGTAGCTTTAGGCTTTCCGCTTATCATAGGTTTGTCCTTTTATTTTAATAAACAAAATGTTCAAGAGATTAATACATTCAAAAAAACCAAGAAAGATTATAAGCAGAAGATAGCCGTGATACCTTTTGCCAATCTAAATAAAGATGATGATGGAGCATTTTTAGTTGACGGCATAGTAGAAGATTTAATCACTGAATTTTCAATGATTAGCGAAATTGAAATAGTTTCAAGACAAACTTGTTTTAATTTAAGAGAGGAAAATTTATCGCACGAGGATTATCAAAATAGATATGAATTAGACTATATAGTTTCAGGAAGCATCAGGGCTGTAGAAAACAGACTAAGAATTTCAGTTGAATTATCAGAAACACCTGATGGAAATGTAATTTGGAGCAATAAGTATGATCGAGTAAAAGAAGATATATTTGATATACAAGACGAAATAGTTAAAAAGATTGCCATCGCTCTGATTGGCGGTATTGAAATATCAAGTTTAAAAAGAGCTCATAGAAAACCTACAGAGAACATGACTTCTTATGAATTTTTACTGAAAGGTAAAGATAATCATCATAAATTTACTAAAGAGGCTAACGAAGAAGCAATTAAAAATTTAGATTTAGCCATCTCAGCCGATGCGAATAATGCCCAAGCTTACGCTTGGAAGGCCTGTGTTATGGGACAAGCCTTTTATAGAGGTTTCACAGAGATGACAGATGAGAAGATGGGAGAATTATTAACACTATTAGAGAAAGCTTTAGAGGTAGATCCAAATGATTTTGAATGCCACAGAATGCAGGCCGAAGTATATCTATCAATGCATGATTTTGAAAAATCTAAAGCTAGCGGTCAAAAAGCTACAAATATGAACCCGAATGATCCACGAGTAATATCTATTTATGGCGAAGCATTGATTAGACTTAATGAATTAGATAAAGGATTGCTATATCTCCAGAAAGCTTACGAATTAGATCCAATTCCTCAAGGCCAGACCACCGGAGATAGAAGACTCGCATCTCTTTTCTTGGCATATTATTTAAAAAATGATCTTGATAAATGTAATGAAATTAAAGATAAGATAATAAATATAGATAACCGCACATGGCTTCTGTGCATAGATTTATACAATAGATGTTCTAAGGAGTATAAAGAAGAAAATTGGTATAAAGAAGGTCTAAATGAATTTATGGATCTAGATTGGAGCTTGGAAGTAGATAGATATCATTTAAATAATCAAGAAAAAACTGACTCTTTGATAGAATTAGCTCAGAGCATTTAGTCTTCTAAGTTATATTACTTATTTACTCTCTATAACGTAGTCAGAGTCTATTTGTTTTATTTCTCTTCTTAATAAAATTAATGCTATTAAATTAGGAACGGTAGCAATAGGTCCGATTACAGTTGCTATATCCCAGACAATTTTAGTATCTATTACTGAGGCTGTAAAAAAGGCTGCTACATAAATAACTCTATACCAAAATACCCAACCTTCTCCAAAAAGGTGTACTGTTGCCCTGTCTCCGTAGTATGACCAGGCAATTACTGTTGAGAAGGCAAATAATAAAAGCCCAATTGCTACTATGTATTGTCCAAAATCTCCAAAAATACTCTTAGTAAATGCTTTACCAGTTAAATCAGCACCAAGAAGCAAGGATTTACCCCTTATGACATAGTCTCCTGTATTTTTTACACTTCCATTCTTAATTTCTAATAGCCCCGAAAATAAAGAATTATCATTAGATAAATAAACAATGGTATTTTCCGCAATTGATCTATTATGAAGAAGAGTTACTTTCTCTAAATTAATTCTTCCATCAATTACTTCAATTGGACCTGTATATTCTATTTCATCGTTATTTCCATAATAGTAATTTCTAAGGTCTATAGCGTCTTCTTGACTAGTTTCAATAAACTTCCCTTCAACAAAAACCATTGCACTAGCCTCAAATTTATTTTCAAATTTCTGATTCCATACTCCAGATGAAAGAATAACTAACCCTGTTAGGGTGCATATAATTATTGTGTCTATAAAAGGTTCAAGAATAGAGACCATACCTTCTTCTATAGGATTCTCAGTTTTAGATGAGGCGTGAGCTATTGGAGCAGAGCCTTGACCAGCTTCATTTGAATATAACCCCCTATTGACTCCTCTCGTCAGTGCAGCAGCCACGCTGGCACCAAGAAAGCCTCCAACAGCAGCAGTTGGAGTAAAGATATGAACAAAGATTGATTGAAGCGAGGGAATTATGTTTTCATAATTACTAATAATCACTGCTAACCCACCCACTATGTACCAAAAGGCCATAAATGGGACTAATTTACTTGCGATTTGTGCAATTCTTTTAATACCACCAATAATCACCAACCAAACAAGTACCGAAAGGACTAGTCCTGTTGCTACTTTGGGTATATTGAATGTATCAAGCAGGACCACAGAAATACTACTAATCTGAGGCATATTACCTGTACCTAAACACATTAATAATAAACAAACAGAAAAAACAATAGCTAACCATTTCATGTTTAAGCCATTTTCTATGTAATACATGGGTCCGCCAGACATACTTCCATCGGGTAATTTTTCTCTGTATTTATGAGAAAGCGTGACCTCTACAAATTTAGTAGTCATTCCAAGAAAAGCGGTTACCCACATCCAAAATATTGCTGCCGGTCCTCCCAGAAATATAGCTAGAGCTACACCACCTATATTTCCAGTACCAACAGTTCCAGATAAAGCGGTGGTCAAAGCTTGGAACGGCGTTGTGTCGCCTTCAGTGTCTTTCTTAACATATTTACCTGTAAGAACCCTCCAACCGTGCCTAAAGTATTTTATTTGTGGAAAACCTAAGTAAATAGTAAAAAAGATACCAGTACCAATTAAAAAAGCTGGAAACCAGTACTGATCAACAAGCCAATAAGTTAGAAAATCTAAAATAGCTGTAAAAGTTTCCATTATGATAAATGAGCATCTAATTCCGTAAATCCACCAATGTATTCACCATCCATAGTTATTTGCGGAAATGTTCTGGCATTAGGAAAATTTTCTAATAACTCTTCCCTAGTGTAATCAACATCTATCATTAATTTTTTATATTCTAGATTTTTTAGTTTGCAAAGATTTACTGCCTTATCACAAAAAATACAATTAGGTTTTGACCAAATTTTAATCATAACGTTTTATTTATTTAATTTACTTTAGAATAGATACTTATCATACTTTAAGTATATAAAAATTTTTAAATATATCTAAAAAAAATGGAATTACTAAAATCAAGTTCTGAGCATTATTACTTTACGGAAGGACAAGGAGATCCAATAGTATTCTTACACGGATTTCCTGATTGTCCTGAAAACTATAAAGACCAGTTATCTTTTTTTGCATCTAAAGGCTACCAGGCCTTTGTTCCATATATGCCAGGCTATCATCCAGAAGATAAAGATCTAGATACTTATCAATCAGTACGAATAGCTGAAGATATGATCAATTTCATTGAAAGTATAACTGATCAAAAAATTATCTTATTTGGCCATGATTGGGGCTCAAGTGTTTCATATGCCATAGCAGGTTTAAGACCGGATTTAGTTAGCAAATTGATCTCTGTTTCAGTACCTCATGGTTTAAGCGTTGGCACAGCATTTCTGAGTGATGCCGTACAACAAAGAAAATCTTGGTACATGTTTTTCTTTCAATTAGAAATAGCAGATATTGCAGTTCCTTTTAATAATTTTGATTTCATTAATAAATTATGGTCTGACTGGTCACCTAATTGGTCTGAATATAAGGAGTATGCTGCGACAACTATAAATGTCTTATCAAAAGGTTCAGTTTTATCAAAGGCTTTGGCCTATTATCGTTGCACTTTCCAGCCCGAGTTACAAACCGATAGAATCAATGAATTGGCTAATAGCCTGTTGAGCAAAAAAATATCCATACCTTCTTTGTACTTACATGGTAAAAATGATGGCTGTATAGGCCACTATTTATCGGAAGGCATGGAAGATTATTTTGATGACTTAGAAATAAAAATACTCCCTGATTGTGGGCATTTTTTACATCTCGAAAAAAAAGAACTTACAAATAATCTGATATTAGACTTTATTGATTAGAAACGCCCAAACCCATCTCCCACTCTACAAATAAAGATTGCAACTGGTAGTCTTTTCTAAGATTAGAATCATTGCTAAATAGATTCCATGTTTGGTTTGTTTTATTTAATAGTTCATGTAAATTAAAAATATCAGACTTTTCACCTAGATAACGAGTTATATTCTCGCTATCACTTACTACTTCTGCTTCGTTTGTCGCGTTATGTTTAATCGCATCAATGAGAATATAGGACATCCACTCAATTTTTAAAGTTAGAGTTTCTAACTCTTTACTCCAATTTTCTGAAATGTTAACGATATCTTTTCCAGATTTAATAATGCCAGATATATCCTTTATGAATTTAGATCTAAGCTCGACAAGATTCAAATCTAGTAAATCTTTAGCAATAAATGGTCTATTATTCGAAAGTTCAATTGCAAGTTCAAGGTTCTCTGAATAACTCTCTGAAAGCCATTCAAGGCATTCCTCAAAAGAAGGATTAGTAATTTCTATCTCTATAGAACGACTTCTTATTGTAGATGGGATTAGATGAATAAAATGTGAAGACATTACAAAAAAGGTATCTTTTGGCGGTTCTTCTAAAATCTTTAGAATTGAATCGGAAGCATCACGAGACATGAATTCTATATTTGGTATCAAAATAATTTTATTTTTTCCTAAAAAAGAAGATTCATAGATTTTTTCTCTTAAATCTAATATTTGACTAATAGAAATATTTTTTTTACCTTCTTCAATTTCGAGGATATGCAAATCTGGATGGTTTTGACTTAAAACCAATTTACAATTGTGACATTTACCACATGGAAATAATGTAGTGTCCTCACACAAAATGCCTTGACTAAGAGTAGATAACAATAATTCCTTACCCAAACCTTCTCTTCCAAAAAATAAATAAGCATGATGAAGTTTTTCTTTGGTCAAGAGATCAATATATTTTTCTTGCCAAATTGGAAGTTTATTCATTTAAAAACTCCATGATGTAATTCTTTACTTGCTCTGCTACCGATTCTATATCTTGAGAGCTATTTACAATTTTGAACCTATTATTTTTATAAGCTTGCTCTAGATAAGAGTCTCTTATTCTCTTATGGAAATCTTCTGATTCGCTTTCAAACCTGTCTAATGTAGATCTTGCTTTCGCTCTATCTAACGCTTCATTTACAGGTAAATCAAAGAGTAGAGTTAAATCAGGTGTTGGTAATTCTAATTCTTCGCTTAAAGAATTTATTAAATTTAAATCTAGTTCTCTGCCTCCTCCTTGATAAGCAATTGTAGAATCTAAATACCTATCTGAAATAACCCAGTTACCTTGTTTTAAATTATGGTTAATTAGATTATCAACATGATCTTTTCTATCCGCCATCATTAATAGCATCTCTACGGATGGCGAAATATTATTATTTTTATCTAATAGGATTTTTCTTAATTTAGATCCTAAAGGACCTCCTCCGGGTTCTCTGGTAACTACATAGTTAATTTTATTATTATCTAATATTTTTTTAATAATACTTAGATTAGTAGACTTACCAGAGCCTTCTATACCCTCTAGAGTGATGAATTTACCTTCCATTAATTTGATACTTTAATACAGCTTGATTATGTTCTTCTAGAGTTTTAGAAAACTTATGAAATCCATTGTTCATGGAAACAAAATATAGGAAATCCGATTTTTCAGGATTTAGTGCAGCCATCAAAGAACTTTGACTAACTAGTCCTATAGGTCCAGGGGGCAGTCCTTTATACCTATAGGTATTATAGGGATTATCAATTCTTAAATGCGATCTTTTTATATTGCCGTCAAAATCTTCTCCTATGGCATAAATTACCGTAGGGTCTGATTGAAGTTTCATATTCTTTTTAAGTCTATTAATAAAAACACCAGCTATCAATTTCTTTTCTAGACCTTCCTTTTCAATAATTGAAGCAAGGGTAATTGCTTCTTTTAAAGAACGATAAGGCAGATCTTCTTGTCTATTCAACCACAATTCTGAGTAAAGCCTTTTCTGTTTAGAAAACGATCTTTTTAAAAGAGAAGAAAATAAATCACCCTTTTGATAATAAAAAGTATCTGGATAGAGAAAACCTTCGTATTGATTATCAATACCAAGTTTTTGTTGAAGATTTTTTAAGTTACCTTGTATGTCATCTACTATGCCCTCGCTATTACCAAGTTTAAATATATCTGCCATGGTCTTACCTTCAAGAAGCTGTAATTTCCTGTAGAAGTTTTGGCCATTAAGAAATTTTTTTTGTAGTGTAAATATGGATTCACTCTCAGATAATAAGTATTCACCTGCTTTCATTTTATTTTCTATGTTGTGCAATTTAGCATTTAATGTGAAAACAAAACTATTTAAAATAAGATTTTTTTTCTCTAAATCTAAAGATATCTCCTGAAGAGTAGAGCCTATACTTATGTCATACAATGTGTCTTCGACCATGATCACTCTATGGTTTGTAACTAATAAAAAAAATATAATTAAACTAAATAAGAAAAGAATGATATATCTAAATATAGACACGTCCTACTCTACATCGCAAAAGATTAAAGATGCATTTGTTCCGCCAAATCCAAATGAATTGGATAATGAATAATAAATATCTTTCTTAGTTGCTTGATTGGCTGAATAGTTTAAATCGCACCCATCATCTGGATCTTCTAAATTTATTGTAGGAGGACAAACATTATCTCTAATAGCCAAAATAGAGAATATAGCTTCTATTGCTCCTGCTGCTCCCAATAGATGACCTGTCATCGATTTAGTAGAGCTTATCACTAAATTTTTAGAAGCATCTTTAAAAACAGATTTAATTGCTAGAGTTTCAGCAATATCTCCTGCCGGAGTTGAAGTGCCATGAGCGTTGATATAGTCAATCAAGTTTTTATTAATACCTGCATCTGATAGAGCATTTTTCATTGCCGAGGCTGCTCCTTCTCCTTCTTGGGGTGGAGCAGTTATGTGAAATGCATCAGCACTCATTCCAAATCCAATAATTTCAGCATAGATGTGAGCACCCCGATTTTTTGCATGTTCATATTCTTCCAGGATTAAACAACCTGCACCTTCTCCTAAAACAAATCCGTCCCTTTTTTTGTCCCAAGGTCTGCTTGCAGATTCTGGTTTATCATTATTTATTGATAAGGCTTTGGCAGCATTAAATCCTGCTACACCTAATGGAGTTGTAGCCATCTCGGCTCCTCCGGTAAGCATAATGTCAGCATCTCCATAAGATATAGATCTAAAAGAATAACCTATAGAATGGCTAGCACTTGAGCAAGCACTGGCTATTGATATATTAGGTCCTTTGAAACCAAACCTTAAAGAAGCATACCCGGAAACCATATTGGAAATAGCTCCTGGTACAAAAAAGGGTGAGATCTTTTTTGGACCTCTTTCATTCAACGTAACTTTATTATTTTCAATAGTTGATAATCCGCCAATACCAGACCCAATCGAAACACCAATTCTATTTAGATCCTCTTCATGAAGTTTAAGTTTTGAATCTTTTATACATTCGTCGGAAGCAATTAAGCCAAACTGAATAAATTCATCAACTCTTCTTATATCTTTCTTGTCTAAAAAATCTTCTACATTGATATCAACTGTAGCAGCAAATTTTGTTTCAAAGCCCTCAGTATCGAACTTATTAATATTCGAAACACCACTTATTCCAAGTATGATATTTTTCCACGATTCGGTAACAGAATTACCAACTGGAGATACCATGCCAATACCGGTAACGACTACCCTTCTTTTTGACATAAATTGTGCCTATTTAGGCATTAATTAAGAGTTGCTATTTATATAATCTACAGCGTTTTTTACAGTTTGGATTGCTTCTGCTTCTTCATCAGGTATTTCTATTTCAAATTCTTCTTCAAAAGCCATAACTAATTCTACGGTATCTAGTGAATCTGCTCCCAGATCATCTATAAATGAAGCTTCTAACTTAACTTCTTCTGCAGACACTCCCAGTTGCTCACAAACGATTTTTTGTACTTTCTCTTCAATACTCATTATTTTCTCCTGACTAAAACCAAATATTTAGGTATACAGATGTAAAACATGTTGCATTTTACTAGCTTTAAAAAAATTTTCATTATTTATGCCTACAAATTAGCCAGAATGTCAAATGACTACATATAAAGACCACCGTTTATATGTATGACTTGTCCAGTTATGTAGGAAGCCTCTTCAGAACATATAAAAGAAACTAAATGAGCTATTTCTTCAGGATCTCCAAATCTACCTAAGGGTATTTCCTTTATTAATTCCTCTATATTAATTCCATTATTTTGCTCAGTCATATCAGTGCTAATAAAGCCTGGTGCAATTGCATTAATAGTAATATTTCTTTTCCCCACCTCTCTTGCAAGAGATTTTGTAAATGCTTCCACTCCTGCTTTAGCAGCTGAATAATTTGATTGACCTCTATTTCCGATAGAGGCTGATGCTGAGGTTATATTGATAATTCTTCCCCATTTATTTTTAAGCATCATTTTTAATACTCTCTTTGATAAGTAGAAAATACTATCTAGATTCACATTCATTATTTCTTGCCATTCATCATCTGACATTCTTAGAACTATATTATCTCTAGTTATTCCTGCATTATTTACAAGTACTGATATGTTTGCTTCTTTATTTTCTATTTCGTCCCAAAATTGTTTCTTTGAATCTAAAGAATTAAGATCTAATACATGCCCTTCAATTCCTATGTCATCTAATTTTCTTGATCCTGCTGATGAGGTTGCGGTTCCTAATACACGAAAACCTTCTTTTTTTGGAGTTAGAGCAATTGCATTTCCAATACCCCTGCTCGCTCCTGTAACTAGTGCAGTTTTCATGATACATACTCCTTGTTTGAAAATGATTCATAGTTATCTAGAGAGATAATTTCTGTGTCTTTGAGAGCTCTTTTCATTAAACCAGATAAAACTTTACCTGGACCGCATTCAATGTGCTTTTGAAGATTTATCTGATTAAAAGATTCCATTATGTCCGCCCATCTAACGGGACAATAAATTTGAGATATTAAGTTTTCTCGGATTTTGTCGATATCATTTGATATTGAGGCATCTACATTTTGTATAACATTGGACTTTGGTAATTGCATATTTACGTTATCTAGTGCTTTCTTAAATCTCTCTGAAGCAGGTTTCATTAACTTACAATGAGCCGGTACACTCATAGGTAATAATACTGATCTTTTTGCCCCCGCTTCACTGCATTGACTTATAGCTTTATCAACAGCATCTTTCGTACCAGAAATTACTATCTGATTTATAGAATTAATATTTGCCAATTCAACTACTTCATCTTCGTTACTAATTGATAAGCATATGGAATTTAATTCTTGGTAATTGAGACCGATGATAGCCGCTATAGCACCTTTGCCTTCTGGAACTGCTTGCTGCATAAATTTTGCCCTTAAAGAGACTAATATTAAAGCTTCTTCAAAAGTTAAGGCTTTACTAGCTACAAATGCAGAAAATTCTCCTAAAGAGTGCCCAGCCATAATTTTTACATCTTCAACTTCAATTTCTAAACATTCCCAAATTGCGTTATTAGCAGTCAGCATTAAAGGCTGAGTTATTTCAGTAGACGAAAGGTCTTCAGAAGATCCGTTTAATATAAGGTCTTTGAAGTCCAATCCTAAGACTTCTTTCGATATATCGAATACATAATTAAACTTCTTTTCATTAGAAAAATAATGCTCCAACATCCTAATTGACTGAGAGCCTTGACCAGGAAAGACAATAGCAATCCCTTGGGACATCTTACTCTTCTATAGGCTCTTCAGACTGCTTAACTTCAACTATTTTTTTTCCTCTATAGAAGCCGTCTGAAGTCATTTGATGTCTCAAATGTCTTTCACCTGTCACTGGATCGGTTGATAGTGTAGGGTTAGTTAAAGATTGATGTGCTCTCTTCTGAAGTTTTTTTGATTTAGATTTTTTACTTTTTTGTACTGCCATTACGTTGCTCCGGCGCGGATTTTAGTTGAACTAATCGATCAAGTCTCTAATTTTTTTAAATGGAAGATTTTTTTCTTCTTCTTTTAGCGGATTAATATCGAGACATTCTCCTTCGCATTTTACAATATTTGGGTAATTTAATGATATTTCCTCTTCGATAAGTTGTTCAACATCAAAATACTCTAAATCTTGATAGTGTGTCTGATCTTGATTTGAATCATCATCCATCATTAAATCTTCATGTTTTATTACCAAATTTGTTAAAAAACTTAAATTTACTTCTATATCTTTTAAACAAGATTGGCATCTGTCAATAAAAGTTGTATTTAATCTTCCTTCACAGCGAAATAAATCTTTAGAAATTATAGATATTTTTATTTCTGCATTGATTAAATCCTTTAGGCGGCCTATTTCTTTTATTTCAATCTCATCAAATACCAAGTCCATTTGTATTGGGAAAGAACCTTCTCTTAAATTAAATGTTTTATTTCTTTTAGACATACTCTCTAAAAACTTCTGGAATAGGTGCATGCTGTTCTATCCCTAGATTTTTAAAATTGATAGATTCGGCATGTAATAGCATTCTGTTTAAACCTTTTAATTTTTGCTGTTTATTATATGAAGCATCACCATATTTAACATCTCCTAGAATCGGATAACCTTTATGGCTAGAATGCACTCTAATTTGATGTGTTCTTCCAGTTATTATCTTTGCCCTAATTAAACTGTTAGATAGACCAGCAGTTATTAATTTAAATTCAGTTTCTGAAAATTTTCCTGCCTGATTTTGTTTAACAACCCTTTCTCCAGTCTTTAGATTTTCTTTTTTAATGCTCAAGGTGATTTTTTGTAAATCTATAGGCCAATGCCCTTTCACAACTGCTGCGTAAAATTTATCTACATCTTTATTCCTAATTTCTTTATGAAATTCTCTCAGGATAGTCTTTTTAAGAGAAACGACTAGACAACCTGAAGTGTCTTTATCAATTCGGTGAACTAGTTGCGCATCTTTATATTTTTTATCTAACTGCCGAATAATTTCTATTAAGCCTAATGATATTCCGCTTCCTCCATGGCATGCGAGTCCAACGGGTTTATTTATGATAAGAAAACTAGTTTCTTTCCTTATAATCGATCTTTCTACCTTATCTATATTTTTTTCAGAAGATTTTTTATTGATCTTAGGCTTAGTTGTATAAGGAGGGATTCTTATTTCATCATCTTTTTGCAATCTATAACTAGGCTTGCAACGTGATTTGTTGACCCTTACTTCGCCTTTTCGAATGATTGAATAAATCTTTGCTCTTGGTAATCCTTTTAATTTGGATATCAAACAGTTATCTAGTCTAACCCCTTTATATTCAGAGCTTACTTTATAGAATGAAACTTGATGAAAATTCTCTTTCATGGGTGTGAATCTTTAATATTAGAGGATTTTATGTTATTTTGTATCTGTAAATGCGCATTTTTTTAAGAAAAAAGTAGGACGCATAAAGAATTTAAATAAAAAAAGCAGTATAAAGTAAGGCTTTAAAAGAACATTAGCCACGTAGGTGTGGCAACAGATCTTAGATAATTCACCTACCTTTCAGAATATATTCAATATATACAGCACTTGCTATCTGCTTTCCTTAAAAAAGGGGAAAAAATGAAGAGAATGTTAATTAATGCAACTCAACCAGAAGAGTTGAGGGTTGCTTTGGTAGATGGCCAAAGTATTTATGATTTTGACATAGAGCAATCAGGTCAAGAAAGAAAGAAATCTAATATATATAAAGCTAGGGTTTCGCGAATAGAGCAAAGTCTAGGAGCAGCATTTATAGATTTTGGATCAGAAAAACATGGTTTTCTGCCCGTTAAAGAGCTTGCACCTAGTTTCACTAAATCAACGCAAACTAAGAAATCTATTAATGATTTTCTCACACAAGGACAGGAGATAATCATTCAAGTTGAAAAAGAAGAAAGAGGTACTAAAGGTGCGGCTTTAAGCACTTTTATTTCTTTACCAGGACATTATTTAGTTCTTATGCCCAATAATCCTGATTCTGGGGGCATATCTAAAAGCATAGAAGGAAAATCAAGAGACGAGATGCGTGAAAAAATGCGTCAATTAGATATTCCTAAGGATATGGGAGTTATTTTAAGAACTGCGGGCGAAGGTGTTTCTTTTGAGGAACTTAAGTGGGATTTAGATTATTTACTTAACTTATGGGATGCAATTCAAGAAGCAAATCAATTAAGAAAAGCTCCTTTTTTAATTTATAGAGAGAATGATCTAGTTTCACGATCATTAAGGGATTTTTTAAGAGAAGATATTACTGAAGTATTAATTGATACTGATGAAGCTTATGAAAAAGCTTATGACTTCACTTCCAAACTAATGCCTGACTATGAAGATAAAATAAAACGTTATGACGAATCTATACCATTATTTACTAGGTATCAGATAGAAAGTCAGATAGAGACGGCTTATCAAAGAAATGTAGACCTCCAAAGTGGAGGTTCTATAGTAATTGATCAAACTGAAGCTTTAGTGGCAATTGATATAAATTCAGCTAAAGCCACTAGTGGAAGTGATATAGAAGAAACAGCATTAAATACTAATTTAGAGGCTGCTACTGAAATAGGAAAGCAATTGAGGCTTAGAGATATAGGCGGATTGATAGTCATAGACTTTATAGACATGATGTCTTTAAAAAATAAAAGAGCCGTTGAAGATAAATTGTGGAGTGCTTTATCAATTGATAGAGCAAAAGTACAAGTAGGCAGGATTACAAGATTTGGTCTCTTAGAGATGTCAAGGCAAAGATTAAGACCTTCCCTTCAAGAAAGATGGACCCAAGATGTAGCAAGTCTTTCTACTGCCGTCTTGAGACTGATTGAAGAAGAAGCAAGTAAAAGAAAAAGTGGAGAAGTAAGGGCTATAGTCTCTTCTGATATGTCTATATTTTTACTTAACGAACGTAGAGCAAGAATAAATGAAATTGAAGAGAGAACAGATGTAAGAGTTGTGGTTGTATCTGATCCCACTAGATCTGATAACAGATTTGAAGTTAATAGACTAAAAAAAGACGATAAGAAAAATAAAGAGCATGCTAGTTATGAAATTCAAAGCGAAATTGAAAATAATGAAAATTCAGACTTAAATTATAAAAAACAAAAATTTGAAAAACCTGCTGTTAATCTAACTCCTCCAAAAAAACCTAAAAAGAAAGGAGAAAATTTTATTCAAAAGATCTTTAAAGCTTTAACTGAACCAAAAAAACAAACCACTAAACCAAAAAATAAAAGACCTAACAGAAGAAGAAATGCTAATCAAAAAAAGAGACATGCTAATCAGCCTGCTAAGCACGCTAACAAAAATACTCAGAATAAGCCTAAACAGAAAGGTAAAGAGCAAGCTAGTAAAAACAAAAAAAGTAATTCTCAAAACCAGAAATCTTCAAGTAAAAATAATCAAAGGGAGCTTCATAAAAAGAAACAAGAAGAGAAAACAAAAGCCACTCAACCTAAAAGGGATGAGAAAACTAAATCCACTAAACCTAAAAGGGATGAGAAAACTAAATCCACTAAACCTAAAAGTGATGAGAAGACAAAAGCCACTCAACCTAAAAAGGATGAGAAAGATATTGATAATAATTCAAACGATCAAACTAACAAAAATACTCAGAATAAGCCTAAACAGAAAGGTAAAG
>MDSX01086070.1_pt1 | contig 16685 bp, 13 predicted proteins | sample 811141 | NCBI WGS metagenome assembly MDSX01 (sample SAMN05326642, study PRJNA326480) | marine metagenome | isolation source: seawater | place: Atlantic Ocean: South East | collected 2010 | reverse complement strand
TGCAGACCAAAATATCTCTCCACTGAGGGCAGGAAGGAACAAAACTGAAGCCATTCTTTTACCAAATTTTTGTTCTAAAGGATCCAACATCGTTTTATATCCTTCATCTCTCATTTTTCGCGCAAAAAATAGTCCACCTACAATCAAACTGAGTGCATAACCCCATGGAGCCTGTACCCAAATCAACCCAAATCCAGTATTATAAGTATTCTCTGCTGTTCCATTGATAAACCCTCCTCCTATCCACGTGGCACTCATAGTGAAAATGGCCATAAAAAGAGGAATCTTTCGACCTGCTAATAATACTTCATTTACATCTTCCTCAGATTTCCTTGCTGAGGCGTAAATACCAAAACCAACAATTCCGATGTAGAAAAATCCAACTATTAGTAGACTCGTCCATGAGACATCAGATGCGGTAAAATAAAAAATATAAATAGTTGATAATGACAGCAGAATGGTCATTATGATAATACTTTGAATAGTACTTTTATCTAATCTCATCGAATTCTCAACTCAGGAAGTGCAAAATAGATTATTTTGACATCTTTGATTCCTTAGCTTTCTATAAACGACAAAACATTTTGACTAAAAGTACAAGAACGTCTTCTATTATTATGGCTTGGTTGGTTCATGTTTTTACTGCTTCAGGCATAGTTGTAGGATTTTTAGCCTTGCTCGCCACAAAAAATCATGACTGGAAAATGGCCATGTTTTGGCTTGTCCTTGCCTTAGTCATTGACGGAGTTGATGGATTCTTTGCCCGATTGTTCAATGTAGAAGAAAACTTACCTTTTATACAAGGCAAAAATATAGACTATGTAGTCGATTTTGTGAATTATGCATTTATCCCGGCATATATGTTTTACGAATTGGCATTAGTCCCTGATCCTTGGTTACTTACATTGTCTTTAGTTATTGTTCTTGTTTCTGCTTTATATTATGGCAGAGCAGAAATGGTAACTGCTGATAAATACTTCATTGGATTCCCGGTATTATGGAATATGGTTTTGTTCTACTACATCTTCATAACTGACTATAATTCAATCCATTACATTTGGATCACTGCCTTAATAGCGGCTCTACACTTCATACCAATCAAAATGGCTTATCCAAGTCAAAACCACAGATTAAAAATTCCTTCTTTATTTGCTTTTTGCGCATTCGTATTTACTATACTAGGCGCATTATACTACTACCCGCAGAAACCTTTGGGTATTGTAATTAGTGCTTATAGTGTGCTCATTTACTTTTCTGGATTAGCTCTATATGACACCTTAAAAGAAAAATAAATCTACTTATCGCTGGACTACTAGCCGATCAGTAATAATTCCTTCTTTTCCTTTTATTTGAAATACATAAACCCCACTAGACAAATCAGAAGCATCAAACTTTATCCTTTGTTGATTGGACTTTAAGTTTAGTTTCTTTGATTGAATCAAAGAACCATTGAGGTCAAAAACTTCAAATGAATAATCATTCGATAAATTCTCAGCATTAAATTGGATTAATGTTTCTTGAGAAAATGGATTTGGCGCTACTCGAAGCTGAACATCATTATTTAATGTTTCTTTCACAGAAGTCGTTCCTGTAGGCTTTATGGTCAATTTATACTCACCCGGAAAACCCGCTATAATTCCAGGAATAAAAGCATCTGTACAACCATCGAACATTACGTCTGGTGCAGTTAAACAAGTTCTTACTGCAAATGTCATAAAATAATCTCCTGGAGTAACATTCTCTGAAGGAGTACCATTTAATAAAATGCAAGCTACGGGTTGCACAGAATCCGGAAGTGCAGTACCATTTTCAGGAGTAATATTAAAACTTAATCCCTCGGGAATGGAGACAGTATCTCCTTCGAGCACCCATATTGTTCTATCTAGAAAAAATTGAATTGTATCTGCATAGGCAATTCCACTCAAAGGATTATTAAAAGTATCCGGCCAAATCATGGTCCACTTGAAATCGAATGGACTACCTACAACAGCTTGTTTATTAATGCCTAATCCTCCTTCTTCCTCTGAAATAACACCAAAAGGCAATGGATAAATTAATGCAGTTTCCAAAGATAAACCTTCATGAAATTCACATTGTCCAGAGATATTTACTGAGATAAGAGTAGAAAGTAAAATAAGTAATAATAGATTCTTCATTCTTTGACTTGTTTTGATAGTATTTCAAATCTAAAGTAATAAGATTTTTGGTTATTCTCTTTCTACATCTTCTTCTTATATTGGCAGTATGAACCAGCACCAGTTTCTTCTCTTCTCTAACAGGATAAAAACAATAAGCAACTACTTCACTTTTGCTATTTGTACAATCCTTGCTTTTACATCCAATGCTCAGTCAACTTCAATAACTGGAATCATATCAGACAGTTATCATCAACCGCTTCTTGGTGCTTCAATTTCTTCAATGGACAAGACAATAGGTACTGTCACTAATGTGGATGGATATTTCGAATTGTCTTTGCCAGATCAAATTGCCGAAGTTGTTGTAAGCTACATAGGATTTAAGAGCAAGATCATCAAGTTGTCCGATTTTGAACAGGAGATGCAAATTGCACTGCTTCCTGATATTTTGCAAATGGAGGAGATTGTAGTAAGTGCCAATTTTAATGATAAGTCAAAATTGGAATCTTCAGTTTCCGTAACCACACTAAGTGCTGCGAGCATTAATCAATTAACCCCGAATAGTGCTTTAGAGGTATTAAAGACTGTCCCAGGAGTTTATGTCAATGATGCTAATGGAGAAGTAGGTGTAGAAATATTAGGCAGAGGCCTGTCCACACCTTATTTTTCATTACAAGAAGATGGCCTTCCTTCTTCCATATCAGAGATGGCTTCAAATGAAAAATTTACTAGAGACATGTTCATCAGAAATGATATTATGACTCAGAGAGTGGAGGCTGTGAGGGGAGGAAGTGCTTCAGTAATTTCAGCCAATTCACCTGGAGGTATTTTTAATTATATATCACGAACTGGAAAAGAGGATTTTGAATTTGAATTTAGAAATAGATTTGGCCTTCAGGCTAATCAAGAGGAAGTGTATAACAAACTAGAGGCATTTATGGGAGGAAGAATAGCCCAAACAGGATGGAATTATGCTGTAGGTGGACATGTCAGATATGATGGTGGCATTCAAAGAACATTATTCCCTCACAGTGAAGGTGGGCAATTAAAATTGAACCTAACCAAGGTATTTAGTGATGATCTCACAATAAAAATCACTGGCAAGTATCTTAACGATCGAGTCGGACTAAATCGGCCCACACTTGTAACTGGATGGAATGATATTGTTCCTGCTCCCGGGTTCAACTTTGACAATAATTTAGTTCTTCCCGATGTAGCATTCAGTATAGCAGATGGATTTAGAATAAAAGAAGACCCTTCTGCTTTTAAAAACATCAGGTCAAGAGATCAGCAAAAGATAAATGACAGATCTATAGGTTTAAATGTAAGCTACAACCTTAGCGATAATTGGAGAATAAAATTGGCTGGAAAATATGCCCGAAAATCCCTCATTGTTAATCACATAGCTGAAGAGGGAGGAATGGCGACTATTCCTATTAAGAGTCTGTTTGCCAGGCTCTTTAGCAACTTCGATCTATTTTTCACTGATTTGGCACCTATGACTTTTGGGGAATACCAAATATTTGACTTAGAAACAAATCAAACCTTAGCAACAGTAAACACAGAAAACCTAATAAGAGGAAGACAACCTGAAATCACTTCAAATAACTTACCAGGAAATGGAGAAATGTTTTGGGCTCTTGTGGATAATGATGAATTGAAAATTAATGAATTTGTCCAACAAGTCACTCTTAATGGCCAACTCAATGACCACACTCTTACTTTTGGAGGGTATTATTCATTGGCCTCAAACACTCGTGTATTGAACTCAGCAACGGCTTTTCTCACAGTAGAAGAAGAACCTCGACTATTAGGAACAAGAGTTTTAATGGCTGACTTCGAACAATTTGCTCAGTTCGTTCCAGAACTTCAACCTGTTCGTCACTTGAGCAATCAGACCGCAATTTTTAATAATGCATCTGGTCTTCATGGTTACAATAGTCAAGTCAATGAATACAATGATTTAGATGAAATAACCACGTCATTGTTCTTAAGTGATGAATGGGCAGTTAATGAGAACGTGAATATAGATGCTGGCATTCGATATGAATCAATTAAGCATAAAGGAAGAAGTGGAATAACAGAAGTACAGGATACAGATAATGAACTGGGTGGTATAGACGGAAATGCCCTGACTGTTTCAGATAATGTATATGGAGCATTTAGTGGTGACTATCTCGATTTCGATGTAAATTATAGTGGCCTTTCTTATAGTGCTGGTGTTAACTTTAAGATAAATAACAATACAGCCATTTATGGAAGATATAGCCACAGTGAAAAATTGCTTGATGCATTATATGTTCAAGAGAATTTTACAGATGGCGAACCACCTACTTTTAAACCAAGAAAGGTATCCCAAGCAGAAATAGGACTCAAATATTCAAAACAAAGATTCGGTTTATTTGCTGTAGGTTATTTATCTGCAGAACGAAATATTTTCAACCAATTACTTGTTATTTCTCTTTCTAATCCAGATGGATATTATCTTACTCCACCACTTTCAAATTCCGCCAATTACTATGGAGCAGAAGTAGAATTCAATTATTATCTCACTCCATGGTGGACAATTAAGAATATTCTTAACTTATCTGGAGGAACGAATCAAGATTACCAAGTTTGGAATACTGGCTCAAAAGATACACCAGATGATGATTTTTTGGTGGATCTCTCGGGTCTTCCCGTTGCAGGAAGCACCTCTAACAAATTAGATTTGTCCCCTATTGATATTACAAGTGTATTTAATTTCAACAAAAGAAAAGGAACCGTCATTTTGAATTATAGGAGGTTCGCTGAAAAATTTGCGAATATTCAACAAGCATTTACTCTTCCTGCATTTAACCTTTGGAAAATGGGAGTAATGTATGAGATAAACAGTAGTATGAGTGCAGGAATTAATGTCAACAACTTATTTAATGAAGTTGGAATACTTAGATTTAATGGCACGAATGATATAGCAGGGTTTGCAGAAAATGTAACTACTGATTTCATTGATCAAAATCCTGACAAATGGTTTAAAGTGCAAAAATCCCCTGGCAGATCTTATTACTTTACCGTTAACTATAGTTTGTAAATCGTAAACAGAGAAAGTTCAATAATTATAATGTGAGATCCGGAATTGTAAGATTTACAGCATTCTCGGAATCACTGCCATTCTATCTTCTGGATAATCTTTAAATTTTGCTAAATACCACTTGTGATGATCCAATGCTCGTGGAATTAGATTTGAGGCTGTCCAGAGGGCAAAGGACAGTCCAGGTAATGCCCATAACATAATTGCAAATCCTGCCCACTCAATAATCTCACCCATCAAATTTGGGCAAGAGACAAATTTGAACATACCTCCCTTAGGAATTTTATACCCTACCTCACCTGGTTTTCTAAGGTTTATAAGAATATTATCGGATTGCCAATTGATGCGCATTCCAATAATAAAAAGGAGAAGACCAATAACAAATCTTGGGTCATTCATCCATGTATCATTGTACGATTGTACAAAACCCAAATAGTAGCCTATTATACTACCATTTACCAAATTAAATGCGAATGCAGAAAAGACTATTCCAAGTGGCACTTTTTTGCCCTTAGTCCTTATTCTAAATGGGAAAATATAGGTCCGATTAATATAATGGAGCATAAAAAGACTGAACATTATCCAAACTGCATTAGTCTTAGGAGCATCCCCTAAAAAGAAAAATAATGCAACCAAAATAGGAGCCGGTGACTCATAGATCACCCAACCCCATTTATTGTCAACCATTGGCCCCCACCCCTTTCTAATGTGTCGTCCATACGGTGCCGCAACTTTCAAAGCAAATGGGAATACAATAAAAGCTATAATTATCCAGCCAACTATCAATTGATTAAAAAGAGATTCAGATATCATAATTTCTTAGGTGGAAGCATTATAAAACCTGAAGTCTTTTTCATATAATCACTAAACTCCGGGCGTCTTTCTAAACTTCTTTTGTCCATCATTGGTATACTCCCAAATATGAATAAAACCAACATACTCACTACCCCAATGATCGTCCAAAGGTGAGTTTCACTTGCAGCAAAAGCGAACAGAAATAAGCTCAGCCAAAAGAGTACTTCTCCCAAATAATTAGGATGACGAGAATATTTCCAAAGTCCCTTATTCATTATCTTTCCTTTATTACTAGGATCGACAACGAATTTTCTCATTTGTTCATCAGCTACAAACTCAATGGTTACAGCTACCATTCCAAAACCAAATGCGATATAATCTAATCCATTCAATGCAATTCCATTCTTGCTTAGAACAAAATATGCTGGAACCATTCCTAAAAACACAAGAACAGTAGGAAGCAAATGAATGCCACCTAGATTTACAAATGGATAAAGTGAGCCACTAGATTCCCTCAACATTTCGTATCGCCAATCTTCGTGCACAAATCCTGGCCATCCTCTAATCCAATTAAGTGTAAGTCTTATTGCCCAGTACATAAGAACTATCATTAACAGAATATTCCTCACATCATCGAATGTGAAGTTTGATAATGACCACCAATACCCTGCTATCCCTACTGGTACTACAGACCAATAAGGGTCATAAAGGCTAGCATTATGAACAAGTAGACCTAGGAAGAAAATGACCAAAGTTGCGACAATATCAGCAACTAGTATTCCATAGATATCTCCCAAATGGTGAAATTGTCTGAATGTCAACATAGCTGCCATATATGCCATAACATAAGCCATAAAGGTTAATCCCAATGACTGCCATTTTCCATATTTCGAATTCTTTGCTAAATGTGGGTTCATTTTCCTTTTACTTGTTTGCCGAGGTCATACATATGATTAAGAACATTATCAACTATTCTATGCACTATTTTGTATGATAATAATCGGTTGAAGATAAAATAAGATAATCTATTAATTCTACCTGGAATGAGAATTGCTTTCTTTCCCAATGCATTAAGGGTCGCAGATGCAATGTCTGAAGGGTGTGAAGGAGTAATTTTCACAGCTGATAAAGTAGGATTAGAATTACGAAGTCCAGGAGTATCAATCATCCCAGGACAGCAAGTCAAAATATCCACCCCTTTTGGTTTCAATTCTCGATATAGACTTCTTCCTAAAGTTAAAAGATAAGATTTGGATGCTGCATACGCAGCTATTCCAACTCCCCCATAATAAGCAGATAATGAAGATATAATCACAATTCCTAATGGCAAAGAATCATTTCTTATATTCAAGATTTCATGAACAATCTGAGTTGGACATTGAACATTCAAATTAATTATTCTAGATAGATCTCTTCTCTCTAGAGACTCGAATAATGACACAGGTCCATATGCTGCATTAATGATAACAATTCTAATTCCACTAGAGACTATGATCTCTGTCACTTTATCCCATGTATCTGGTTGAGTAAGATCTAGTAAAAAGCTTGAAACATTGTTTATCTCTGGATCCAATTTTACTTCAGAAGCCAATCTTTCTAAAGCTTCAGAATTGTTGTCAACAAGAAATAATTGGGTAATATTTTTGCTCCTTAAATTATATATAAATGCTTCTCCCAGTCCTTCAGCACAACCTAGGACTATTGCCGATTTTCCATATTTATCAGATAATCTTGACATCTTTGGAATTTGAGTGATTTGACATTAAAATAGAATTGAAGACTGACAGAATCTTATCAGGTTTTCAGTCGTCTCTGTACACTCTGACAATTAATTTGTTCTTAGTTTCTGAACGCATGGAATAATTGAATGACATCAAAACTTTAGTGAACAAATCTCTTTTTAAAAACTAATCCAATGGATTAAAAGCAAATATTCTACCTTTTTTTGACACCCCTTCACTACTTATGAATAGTCTTCCTTTTTTATCAAAGCAAACACCTTCGATTTGTTCCATATGGTCTCTAACCAATTCTATATGTTTCACATTTCCATTAAGGTCAAAAACTACAAGTAGGTCTCCTCTTGCTGAAGTTACATATAGCAATCTGGTTTTAGGATGAAGAGATATCGCCGACGGCGAAAAACTTGATATTCTATCCTCTATCTTTTTGCTGACCTTACCAACATTATTCTCAAACCAACCTAATAGAGCATTATCTTTTACGACAAAAAGTGGATCAGAATTCAACTTCATTTCATCTAGTGAAAAAGTATAGACTGCTTTCCCTTTCTTTTTATCTTCACCAGTGAGTTGGGCTTGATCTTTACATGCTAAAAAAAGCACATTTGCTTTTTTGTCATATCCCATTCCTTCCACATTATTTTCATACCCCAATCTGGTCTGAAGTAACTCCATTTTCACCTCCTTACCTGGAGTGATGCGTCTTAAATCTCCTTTACTATTAGTAACAAAATAATCTCCATCTACATATTCTATAGCCTCATAGTCCCCAAATCGTTGGAATTTTATTTTTTCTTCAATCTTAGCATTCTCTGGGTTCAATAGGTACACATTTCCTAACTCATCATTGATGACAGCTAATTGTTTTGTTTCTTCCACATAACTAAGCCCTGAAATCTCTTTTAACACCATAGGCATTTTAAGTTCAAGTGCAGGTTTCTTTAAATTATATGGGAAATCATCATTTTTGAACCATTCTGCACTCCGGTTGATTAATGCCTCAGTATTGTCCTGTTCTGATTTACATCCAATTAATAGCAAGAAAAATAATACATACAAAATCATATAGTTTTTAGACATCATAGAAATTACATCCTTTATTCATTAATGATTGACTTATGCAATTCTTCTAGACTTTTCCCTTTTGTCTCAGGCATCATAAATAAAGTATATATCAGTTGAAATACCATCATAGCTGCAAAAAAAGCAAAAATCTTCCAAGGATTGTCTCCTAACATTTTTATTATCGGTAAGGTGAACGCTGTGATCAAAGCCGCAAACACCCAATGTACACCGGTTCCAAATGACTGTCCATAAGCTCTGATGTGATTAGGAAATATTTCAGAAATGAACACCCATATCACAGCTCCCTGACCGATTGCGTGTGAAGCAATAAAAGCAAAAACAAAACAGACTACAAGGATTCCACTTGCACCTGTCATGAATGCCCAGGCCAAAGCTCCCAATGTGAGAATGTATCCTATCGACCCATAGATCATCAGTTGTCTCCTTCCACTTCTGTCAATTAAGTATACACCAAATAGAGTGAATATCAGATTAATCAATCCGACTCCTGTAGATGAGAGTAAAGCAGTGCTTGCTCCAAGTCCAGCCATTTCAAAGATTCGAGGCGCGTAGTAAAGCACAAAATTTATCCCTGATAATTGGTTAAAAAAAGCAAGCAGGAATGCTAAGAGCATGGGAAACTGATACTTCTTAGAAAAAATAGTCTCCGCCTTAGTTTCTAATACACTATTTTTTATGTTTTGAATTTGTTTGGAAACATCTATTCCTGGATTCAAGATACTTAGTAAAGATTTTGCTTCTTCTTCTCCTTTACCTTTTAGAATAAGCCATCTAGGACTTTTAGGCACTGTAGTTACCATTATACAATACAAAATGGCAGGAATAGCCTCTAGGCCCAACATTAGTCGCCATTGTCCAACTCCCATGAATTGACCTATCAAGAAATTTGCTAAAAAAGCAATCAAGATACCGAAGACAATATTGAATTGATAAAGTGCTACTAGTTTTCCTCTATCATTTGCTGGAGAGATTTCAGATATGTATGTTGGAGCTGCTACACTCGATGCACCTACTCCTATTCCTCCAATGAATCTGAAGAAAGAAAAGCTATAAGGATCCCATGCCATTGCAGAACCTAGAGCAGAAAACAAATAGAGAACTCCAATCCAAAATAATGTTCTTTTTCTTCCTAGCTTATCAGTGGGAAACCCTCCAAATAGCGCTCCTACTACCGTACCCCATAAAGCCATAGACATGATGAACCAAGAATGAAATGATGCACTAGTATTCCATAATTTTTGAATGGGCTGATCAGCACCAGAAATTACTGCCGTATCGAAACCAAATAAAAATCCCGCCAATGCAACAGTGAGGGACCACCACCAAAGCTTATTCTTCATATCACTTATCTTGATAACTGAAAGATGTGAAAAATTATTCAAACTGATCAGAATATTACTCACCTTTGATCCAGAAAAAGATTTATGACAAGATCTACTTCCAATTTCATAAAAATCATAGAATGTCCAAGGGATGCAATGCAAGGTCTACATGATTTCATTCCTACCTTGAAAAAGGCAGAATATATGCAACAACTCTTGTCAGTAGGTTTTCATACATTGGATTTCGGAAGTTTTGTTTCTCCGAAAGCTATCCCACAAATGAAAGACACCGCCCAAGTCTTAAGTCTACTTGACCTCTCTAAATCAAAAACTAAGCTATTAGCAATAGTAGCAAATGAACGAGGGGCAAATGATGCTTGTCAATTTGAAGAAATCGCATATTTGGGATATCCTTTTTCTATTTCAGAAACATTTCAAATCAGAAATGCGAATAGTACTATTGACAAGTCTTTGACAAGACTAAAAAAGATTAAAGAACTGGCCGCAAATCATAACAAATTGATGGTGGTATATATTTCGATGGGTTTCGGAAATCCTTATGGTGATGAATGGAATGTAGAAATAGTGCAAAAGTGGGTAGAAGTTCTAGCCGAATTAGAAATCAGCATTATTCAGCTTTCAGATACTGTAGGAGTAGCTCGGCCAGAAAGTATTTCGTATTTGTTCAATGATCTTATTCCTGCAAATCCTCATATTGAAATTGGGGCTCATTTTCATACCACTCCATATACATGGCTTGAGAAAGTAGAATCAGCATATGAAAATGGATGCAGAAGATTTGATGGCACCATTAAAGGTGTTGGAGGGTGCCCAATGGCCCAAAATGACTTGGTAGGAAATATGCCTTCCGAACATTTAATCACTTTTGCAAAAGACAGAAAACTCGAAACAAATCTTGACTTCGATAATTATGCATTAGCAATGAAAATGGCTATTCAAATTATGTAATTCTCCTCTATGAAAAAACTCATAAAATATTCTTCCATAACCCTTCTAGTTCTGGTTACTTTACTCTTTTGTGCTGCTCGAATATTCAAGTATAAAGTGGATTATGGAATAGCTAAAGATCAAACAGAAAAACACCACATCAACTTCCCAAGCAACCAAGTTAAAGTGGCTCTTTTTTCTAAAACAACAGGTTTTAGGCATGGTGAAGCAATCGATGCTTCAAAACCAATGTTCCTTTCTTTAGCAACTAAAAACAACTGGTTTCTTTACGAAACAGAAGATGCTGGTTTTATAAATGAAGAAGAATTGTCTCAGTTTGATGTAATTATATGGAATAATAGTACTGGAAAGTGTCTCACTGATGATCAACGAGTTTTACTTGAGAATTATATAAAAAATGGTGGCACATATATTGGCCTTCATGGAAGTGGAGATTTTTCCCATCATTGGGAATGGTACAGAAATGATCTTATTGGAGCCGTTTTTTCGCATCATCCTATTAAAAACCAGATACAAGAAGCGACTGCTAGGTTAAACAATAATGCAGATAGTACATTACTGTTCAATTTGAGTGGTACTTGGGATCATAGTGAAGAGTGGTATGTTTTCTACGATCATCCAGAAAAAAACGGATTTGAAGTTTTATACAGTATTGATGGCACTCAAATTGACCCCAATGGTAACATTCCGATACTAGAGTCAGGTAAAAATTTTGGAATGGGGAAGAATCATCCAATAGCCTGGTATAAAGAAGTAAACAAAGGAAAAATTTTCTACACTTCGGTAGGTCATCAAGGAGTGGCGTATAGAGATCCAAACCTCATTCAGATGCTAGAAAACGCAATTAAATGGGGGCTCACGGATTAGTTCCTTTAGATAAATTATCTACGGTTAGCACTAATATCCCTTTGGTATCTAAGACCTTTTTGTCCATGTCTTCGATTAAAACTCTGATAGGTTTATAAAGTTTATTATCAGTGATTTTTGCTAATTGGCCAATTCTTCGTGGCACCCAAACTTTTTCATCAATCTTATCACATGGCAATATGATTTCGACTAGTCCATTACCAGCAAAACCAAAATTGATCAATTGTTCAGTAGGAATCCGTGCTGCAATTTTCTGTTCCTGGCACCTTCGGCCATTCTTGATCATATCTCCATCCACATCAGCTGAAAAATCTAATCCATACAAATCAAAATAGGTGCTAAAGATTACTTCTAAGTTTAACTTTTCAACCCCCTTGTAGATTCTGTCCATATTAATAAAAACAGAAGGTCCTTCTTGGTCATAGAGAACTTCTGTAATTGATTCTGGATCTATCTTTTTACTTTCAGTAATTAATGGTTCTTTATTTCCATTCATCATACCTCTGAAGAAAGATCCATCATTAAAGATTAACAACTCACCAGATCTTCCAAACTTCATACTAGAATCTACCAATATGATTCTGTCGTCATATAAACTCATCACTCTAGGCATCGATGTATGTCCTATAACAATCCTTTCTCTGCCAGTCAATTTTAATATTCTGTCGGCCTTCTTGGTGTCAAACTCATAGGGTTTTGCATAGCCTCTATACCACAACGGGCCATTCCTAAAAGTCAAAAGCGACACTAACTTATTAGCGCCCAACTTTTCAAAACGATGATGTAATATTTTATCTCTAAAGATGTCATTATACTTCAGATAATCTGCTTCTTGTTTCAAAACTGCTTCCGATAATCCACCATGCAAGAAAAGCGTATTGTTAACCGCCTTAATTACATTCTTTGATGCTAACCATTGTCCCCAAAAAGTATTTTTTCCAAAGTACTCACTATAAATTGTTCTAGAGATCCCACTAGTATATCGATACTTCTTGTGGAGATATCCTAATTCTCCATTCATGACCATGATCTCATGATTCCCAAGAAGAACATGTACTTTTCCCCCAGCCTTTTCCGCCTTTTTCTCTAAATGGTATAGATACCATAATACCTTTAACACTTCATCTCCCCTATCCAACATATCTCCTACAATAATCAAATGGCCTTTGCCATATGTCCATTCTTGTTCAGCATTACTGACACCATGAACTATCATAAGATGTTCGAAAACGTCAAATTGGCCATGAATATCACTTAATGCGACATATTTTTTCACTCCATTTATATCAACATCATCATCTTTTTCAATGCTTAAGTCTTGGAGTGAAAAGGAAGGTAAACCTTCTTCTTCAAAATTATAATTTGCATTTTTAGGTACCACTTTTCGGTGAAGTTCACCGATGTTCACCCAAGTGATTACTACACTATCTCCTTCGTATTGAAGGTAAGGGCCATCTATCATCGTCTTATCAATACCCCTTAGATCAACAATTTGAAATAGCATGATTGTAAGAAGAAGTAGATATTTTGATAGTTTAGTTTTCAATTATTCTTTTTTATGATTAACAAAGTAAGCAATGAGTTTGATTCTTTGCTTTAGATTTTAACATTTGTTTACGTTTCGCTATTGTCTTCTTGATCACTTAAAAAAGGAAACTTCATTCTATAAAAATCTAAACCACTCTTATCAAATACTACATGATCAATTTTTTCTTCATTTATAGATTCATAAAGTAGTCCACCACTATAATCATAAGATGAAGTTGCCCCAATATATTCTAATCCATTTCCATCTTCTCCAATTCTATTCACACCAATTGTAAAGCATTGGTTTTCAATTGCTCTGGCCTTTATGAGTGACCTCCAATGTTCTGATCGTGGTTTTGGCCAGTTAGCTGAATATATCAATATGTCAAATTCTCCTCCATTCCTAGACCACTCTGGAAACCTTAAATCATAACACACTAAAGGACAGATTCTCCATCCTTTCCAATTCACAATTAACTTTTTCGTTCCTGCAGTATAAGATTCATGTTCTCCAGATAATTTAAAAAGGTGTTTTTTATCATAGAACGAAATATCACCATTGGGTTCTACCCATATCATTCTATTATAATATTTTTCACTCTCATGAATGATTACACTACCGAGGACTGCGGTGTTCTTTTCATCTGCTCTACTAATCATCCATTTCACAGTAGTTCCATCCATTTCTTCTGCCAGCTTTTTACTATTCATAGAAAAACCTGTAGAAAACATCTCAGGTAATACTATGACGTCAGTATCACTATCTACTTGTGTTAAGAAATTATCAAACTTTTTCAAGTTAGATGAAACATCTTCCCATATAAGATCTATTTGTACTAAAGCGAATTTCAAATCTTCCACAACTAAAAAGGAATATATTCAACTATTTCTAAACCATAACCTTCAAGTCCTACCAATGGCCTTGGGTTGTTAGTTAGTAATTTAATCTTTCTTATTCCTATATCATTCAATATTTGAGATCCTATACCAATATCTTTATGGCCTGATTGATAGGCATTCCGTTTATATGGGTCTAGGTCTAATCCTTCATCCTGCTGTTCACTTAATGACTCAATAATTCGGCTTAATCCTTCTGATTCATATGAATATCTAAATAGAAGAACAGCACCTTTTCCTTCATTCGAAATAGCCCTAAGAGACCTGAAGAGTTTACTATTCTTCCCTTGGATAAAAGCAGAAAGCAAATCTGTTCCATTCGCACTAGCATGAACTCTGGCTAAAACAGGTTCGTCTAATGTCCATTCTCCTTTTTTTAGAACAATATGTGTTTGTTTATTTTCTCTATCCTCATAAGACAAAAGAGTAAATTCTCCAAAAGCGGTATTTATCAGAACTGAATTCTTTTGCTCAATAAGACGCTCTTGCCTCATTCTATAGGCCACCAAATCCTTAATAGAAACAACCTTCAAATCAAAGCGTTTAGCTATTTTAAGAAGTTGTGGCAATCTTGCCATTGTACCATCTTCATTTAGGATTTCTATGAGAACACCTGCAGGTTGAAACCCAGCCAGAACTGCAAGATCAATTGCTGCTTCTGTGTGACCAGTTCTTCTTAGAACTCCGTTTTGTTTAGCAATCAGAGGGAATATGTGGCCAGGTCTACTAAAATCATCTTTAACTGCAGTATTGTCGCATAATGATTTAATACAAGTCGCTCTATCATAAGAAGAAATACCTGTTGTACATCCTTTGTGCTTATAATCTATACTTACAGTAAATGCGGTTTTATGTGGATCTGTATTGTCATTCACCATCATTTGAAGGTTCAACTCTTTAGCTCTTTCTTCGGTCAATGGAGCGCAGACTAAACCTCGTCCATGTGTGACCATGAAATTAACTATATCTGGAGTGATGCATTCAGCCGCACAGATGAAGTCCCCTTCATTTTCCCTGTCCTCATCGTCTACAACTATAACTACTTTACCTGCTTTGATATCAGATATAGCATCCTCTATTCTATCTAAAACTGATTCTTTTTCTTGGCTAATAGTAGCTATCATGAATATTCAATATTTCTCTTATGCAATATTATTACTTTTCAATGTGAGATAAAATTATTCTAGTTTGATTAATGATTGATTCTCACTCTAATATTGAAAACATATTTATTTACTTCTGGTTTAGTATGTTTGAATACTTATGAGACTAAGATCAAAACTTCCAGAAGGTGGAATTTCCATATTCTCGAGAATGTCAGCTTTAGCGGCAAAACACAATGCAATAAATTTAGGTCAGGGATTTCCTGATTTTGACTGCGATCCTGTACTAAGATCGCGAATCTCGCACCATCTAAACAATCAGAAAAATCAATACTGCCCCATGGCAGGGCTTTTTGAATTAAGAGAGACTTTATCAAAAAAGATCAATAAACTTTATGACCACTGCGTAGATCCACAGACAGAAATCACTATAACGGCAGGTGCAACACAGGCCATCTTCACCGCCATAACAGCATTAGTACATGAAGGTGACGAGGTAATCATAATCGAACCAGCATATGATTGTTATAAACCTACAATAGAATTGGTAAAGGCTAAATGTATTCCATATGGTTTATCTGGCCCAGACTATAAAATAGATTGGGATGAACTAGACAATTTAGTTTCATCTAAAACTTCAATGATTATCATTAATACTCCCCATAATCCTATTGGGAAGACATTTGCCAAAACCGACATGAAAGCCCTTGAAGCCATAATAAATCAACGGGATATAGTAGTACTTAGTGATGAAGTCTATGAACATCTCATCTACGATGATATTCAACATCAAAGTGTTTTGAAGTACCCTAATATTTACAATCAATCTATTTCAGTGTTTTCTTTTGGGAAAACCTTTCATGCCACAGGTTGGAAAATAGGATATGCTGTTGGATCACCTAAATTAATGGCTGAATTCAGAAAGGTTCATCAATGGAATGTATATTCTGCAAATTCGTTTGTACAATATGGCATCAATGATTATTTAAAAGATGAGTCTAAGTATTTAGGGCTACCGACATTCTTTCAAGAAAAAAGAGATTATCTTAATAAATTACTAGAGAAATCTAAGCTTAAGCCTGTAAAATCAGAGGGAACTTACTTTCAATTATTTGATTACTCTGAAATATCTGATGAAGATGACATAACTTTTTCATTACATCTTACTTCTA
>MDSX01052570.1_pt1 | contig 16687 bp, 29 predicted proteins | sample 811141 | NCBI WGS metagenome assembly MDSX01 (sample SAMN05326642, study PRJNA326480) | marine metagenome | isolation source: seawater | place: Atlantic Ocean: South East | collected 2010 | reverse complement strand
CGCAGCGTTCGGTAGGTTATGGGTAGCAGACTTCACAAACAATAAGTCTACGATCTACTGGTCTGATCTGTTAGACGGCACAGCGTGGTCAGGAGGCTCTACAGGCTCGATAGACATAACTACGGTCTGGCCTACAGGATACGATACAATCGTTGCCCTTGCAGCTCACAATGGATTCCTAGTGATCTTCGGCAGGAACTCTATCGTGATATACGAGGGAGCGGAAAGCCCTGCCAACATGACCCTCGCGGATACTATCTCTAACGTAGGCTGTGTAAGCAGAGACGCAGTAGTATCTACTGGTAAAGACCTGATATTCCTTGATGACTCAGGTGTCAGAAGCCTAGCCAGAACCATTCAAGAGAAGTCAGCCCCTATCGGTGACATCTCTAAGAACGTAAACAACGACATCAAGTCCCTCTTCGCGGGAGAAACAGGCAATATCAGCCTACACTACTCGCCTCGTGAGGCGTTTGTGTTACTAAACTTCCCAGAACTAGCTGTAGTATACTGCTTTGATACGCGCTTTCCCTTACAAGACGGTAGCTTTAGGGCTACAACATGGTCGCATATCAATCCCTTAGTCTTTGCTAACACCTCAACCGAGGCTGTATACATTGGCAATAGTACAGGGCTTGCTCAATACACAGGATTTCAAGATGGAACAACAGGTTATCTTCTTAGCTACTTTAGTCACCCTCTTAGCTTTGGCGATACATCTAATCTAAAGTTCCTAAAGAAGATTAACCTCACTACCTTTGATGGCGCTGAGGCTATAGTAGTTCTAAACTGGGCATACGATTACTCTGGTGCTTACAAGAAACAAGCGTACACTTTACCTAAGTCCAATGTTGGACAATACAATATCTCAGAATTTAACACAGAGGCAGAGTACTCTTCCTCTATTGCATTGATAACGCGAAAGAAAATCAATACGTCAGGGCAGGGTACGGTAGTAGCCGTTGGCGTAGAGACCACAGTTGACGGCAAGACTATTGCCTTGCAAGAAATTAATATTCAAGCCCTAATGGGAAGGATTGTGTAATGTCTAACTACACGAAGATAACAAACTTCGCAGCCAAGGATACTTTGGTTAGTGGTAACCCCGCTAAAGTAATCAAAGGCTCTGAGGTAGGGGCTGAGTATGATGCAATTGCTGTCGCAGTAAACAGCAAGTCTAACTCTGCGTCTCCTACATTCACAGGAACGGTAACCGCAGCTAATCTAACCGTTAGTGGTACGTCTACGTTCAGCATTATTGATGGAGGTACTTACTAATGGAATGGCTTCAAAAATACTTAGGCGGTGGAACAGGCAATCTTCTCGCGGGATTGGGTGGAGCGGCTGCACAGAACGAAGCAATCAAAGACATCAGGGGTCTAGGCAAAGACGCTACCACAGCTATCTACGGCCCAGACTATACTGTTCCCGAAGGCGGTTTGCTTGGAATGGTGAAGGCTGAGTCTCAGTTTAAGCCATTTGGAGTTACCACTCCTACCGGAGCAAGAGCTTCGTTTAGCTCTACTGGCAACCTAGATACAATGCTCAGTCCTACTGAACAGGCTTTGCAAGAAAAGATGCTAGGTTTTGGTACTCGTGCATTTGGATTCTTGGATGACCCTGAAGCTCGTGCAGACGAACAAGCCTCTGTAATAGGCATGCTTACGCAAGACCCTACGCAAAGGGGTGTGCGAGAGCAAGCTATCATGGACAACCTCACAGCTCTGCAAGCACCGGAGCAGGAGCGGCAGCGTCTAGCCCTTGAGGAGCGTTTATTGGGGCAGGGAAGGACAGGCGTTAGAACCAGTATGTTTGGTGGTACGCCTGAGCAGCTAGCCCTTGAGAAAGCCATACAGGAGCAGCAAGCAGGTTCTGCATTAACAGCTATGGAACAGGCTAGAGCAGAGCAAGCGTTAACCTCACAACAAACATTGGCAGGTTTAGGTGAGACACGATCAAGACTAGGACTACTAGGCGAGTTAGGACTACAATCTCTACCTGCTGCTTACCAAGGACAGAACCAACTCCTCGCGACCCTTGCCCCTGCACTAGAAGAAGCAAGGCTTCGAGCGGCATTACAGTCTGATGCAATAGGAATAGGAGCAGGACTAGCTGAGACAGGACTAGAAGCGCAACTAGGCTTTGAAGGTCTTGCCGCAGCGCTACGTCAGCAGCAGTTCCAAGGGCTGTTTGATCTGTTGAAGGGCGAGCAAGCTGCGGCAGCCCCTGCCTCTAGTCAGCCTCTGATTACCATTGGCTCAGGTGGTTTTGGTCTAAATCCTAACTCGCCATTATTTCCGGGACAATAACTATGAGACCAATCAATATAAACACACTCTTCGCGGATATCATTGATACTCCTGAGCAGCGTCAGCAGAAGTTACTACAGCAGGGTATGACGCAAGGTAGGTTGTTGTCTTCTAATCTCACCGGATTAGCTAGAGCCGCAGCCCCTCTTGCCCAGATGGCAGGTCAGCTAGGCGTACAGCGTAACGAAGACTTGCGCCGTGCGGTACAGCCTATGCTTGGGATCGATCCAAGGACTACTGGTGAGAAGCTGCAAGAAGCGTTAAGCAAAGTGAACACTTCTACTCCTGCGGGAATGTTACAAGCAGCAAACATGGTTCAGTCTATAGACCCTCTTCGCGCTGCTACCCTGCGTCAAGAAGCCGCGAGACTAAGAACTGAAGCAGAAGACAGAGACCTTACCCGCAGAACTCAGGAAGCAAGTCTGAGAGCTTCTGGATTGCAAGAAGCAAGTGCTGCCTTGCAAATCTCCGAAAGAGGTCAGGCTGTTATTGATGCGCAAAACTACCGAGAAAACTTGCCTACATTAGCAGATGCAGTTAGAAAGCTCGGCACGGAGTACGAAGCCATAGCCACTGGTATCGAGAGTGGAGTTCTTGATCCAAAAGACGGAATGCGTGACGTTGCTTCTATCCAATCCGCACAGTTTAGAGCAACGCCTAAATCAGAATTTAAACCAATCTCCACGGGCGAAAAAGATAGTTACTTGGCTCTAGCTAGAGAGCGGCCTGAGTTAGAAAAATTACTTAAAAAAGGATTCTTAGGCAGGGCGGCTGATGTAAGCGAAGAAAGATTCTTGGAGCTTGCAGGAAAATTTAGGTCAATGCCTGACAACGTAAACAAAACGCCTAGCGAAATTATAGACTTAGTACAAGCATCTATTACAACGGGTACTGGCGCTGACTTATTAGAAGTAGATGTTGAGGAAATGGCGCAAGACATAGCAGGAGAGTCTTCATTAAACGACAATCCTGAAGCCGCAGAAGCAGCGGCGCAAGCGGCTGCTGCTCAATTAGCAGGGGCTGCACCTGCTTCTCTGCAGTTCCCTGACACGATTAGTAAAGAGGATGCCGCTAAGTTAGATGAAGTTCCTGTAGGTTACACGCAAATGAGCAGCGGCTTGTTAAAACTTACTAATTTAAACGCAGCGGAGCAAAACGTCACAGATCAAAACAATGCAGCGATTCAAAAGCTAGTGGTCGAAGAATACGCAAGGATCAAACCTAAAGGCTCGGCGTTTGATTCGGCAGCAATGTCACAAGCTAGACAGAATGTAATGGCTCGTCAACAATAGTGGTGAACTAATGGCCGATTTATCTACACTCAACAAAGCTGACCTTGAGCTTATCGCTGCTAAAAAGTTTGATGAGATATCTCCCGAAGCACAAGCAGTCTTAAATATGAGCTTCCCATCAAAAGAGCCGTCTGCATTTGACAAGTTTGCTTATGCTTATGAATCTGCTGACACAGACCTTGGCAATGCTTTAACGTATCTTGCAAGCGAATTTCCAATGGGGAAGATTGGCATTAACCTTCGCGAAGGTCTGACTTATACGCCGCCAGAAGAAATTTATGGCAAGCAATACATGAACTCTTCGCCAGATGTTAGACGACGGGTAATGGAGCGCACAAAAGAAATTCAGCTCCAACAAAAATATCCTGAAGCATCTCAGCAAGAAGGTATGGGAGGTGCGGCAGGTATTGCGGGTACGATTATTGGCTCTTTAATGAGTCCTACTACTTTGATCCCTATATCTAAGGCTTATCAAGGATACAAAGGCTTGGCTGTTGTAGGCGCTGCGTTTGGCGCAGAGTACAGCGCGTTAGAGCAGCTCGCTAAAACCGGAGAAGTAAATCCACAAGAGCTTGCATCTGCTGCTGCGCTTGGAGCAATTGCCACTCCCGCGACATCTGCCGTAATTAAAACGCTTACTCCTGCTACGCGAAAAGCGTTAATCAAAAGAAACTCATCAGAAGCAAAAACAAAAGCAGACAAACAGTTTGATGACATTGAAGAAATTGTGTTTGAACAAAGAGCCGCAGGGGTAGAAAACCTAGATGAAATAAATACAACCGTTCAAAATAGATTAGGCATTGATCAATCACAGCTTGATGAAATACTAATCTTGTCTGACAGAAAGCTACAAGTTCCGTCAGTTGAGAATGCCAATATGGTTATTGAGGCGCGAGCAGCAAATATTGCGCCATCAGCAGCAGCGGGAATATCTAAAACAGCAGAGAATTTTTTAGGAGTTATATCTACAGGCGTTAAAAACATTAGCCCTAAAGCGCATTCCTTGCTTGTTAAAACTGATTACAATATTGCAACCGAATCTTCTAAATATTTAGAGCAAGTTAAACCCCTGACTCAAGTGCTAGACAAAATGAGCAAGACTGACGCTCGCTCTGTGGCAAGAGATTTAGCCAACGGTGAGTTTGATAACGCTGTGTCTAAGATGAACAGGTACGATACCAATAGCTCAGATTACATGAAAGCTGCCAGAGAAACGCTAGAGGATATTCACACAAGATTAACCAAAGAAGCAGGGTATGAAGACCTTGGTTATGTGGAAAATTATTTCCCACGCCAATTGAAAGATTACAAAGAGTTTCTTAAATCCATTAACGCTACAGACAAAAGTCAAATTGATCGCGCCTTCGCGGCAAAAGCAAAATCACTAGGGCTAAAATCAGCAGACGACCTTGGTTCTGGTGATAGAGTTGATATTATTAATCAAGTCATGCGCGGAAGAAAGCCAATTGTGGTGGACGCAAAGCCCGGATTTACTGGGAAAAGAGCTGTAGGCAAAATTGACGACAGGCTAATAGAACAATACCAAGACCCTAAGACGGCGCTAAATTCTTACATCATGAAATCTGTTAACGATCTGCACAAGAGAAAGTTTTTTGGCAGAGGCAATAGTGTAAAAGATACAGGCGTTCAAGAAATGAACCTTGAAAATTCTATTGGAGGATACTTGGATGACGCTGTTGCTAAAGGTGAGATGGCTGCTGATGACATGGGCAGAATGGCAGAACTTCTTGAGGCAAGGTTTGGTTTAGGCGAAGCCAGTGCAAACAAAATCAATCAGGCGTTTAGAAATATAGGCTACCTCACCACCCTTGGTAATCCGTTTTCTGCTTTAACACAGATTGGCGACATTGGAATGTCTGCTTATATAAATGGGTTTAAACATACAATTGCATCTATGCTAGGACGAAAAAACGTAGACCTTTCTGACCTTGGCTTGGACAAGGTGATTGGTCAGGAGCTTGCGACTGTAGGCAAGACCGCAAAATTGCTAGACAAAACTCTGGGAGCAGTGGGATTTAAGGCCATTGATAAGCTAGGCAAAAACACTCTAATCAATTCATCTTTTAGAAAATTTAAAGGCATGTCTAACAGCGCAGACGGAGTAGAGTCATTGCGCAAAAAGTACGGAGTCATGCTTGGTGATGAATTCAAAAACACAATGAGCGATCTTCGAGCAGGAAACATTACTGAAAATGTAAAGCTAATGTTATTTAACGAGTTGTCAGGCGTACAGCCGATTAGTCTTTCGGAAATGCCGTTAAACTATTTACGCAACCCCAACGGTAGAATCTTTTACTCGCTTAAAACATTTGCTATTAAACAGCTAGACGTAATGCGCAAAGATATTGTGCAAGAAATTAAGTCTGGAAACAAAGCCGAGGGAGTTAAAAACTTAGTCGCTTACATGACAATTATCCCGATGATGGGAGCAACTGTTGAAGAGGCTAAAGACATGCTACGAGGACAAGGCGGCTCGGTAGATGATATACCGGACAACTACATTGACAACTTGTTTAAAGTCTTCGGTGGTAGCCAATACGTCATGGACAAGTATGTTGGCAAAGGCCAGATAGGCAGTGCGGTGGGAGAGATTATCGCTCCCCCTACGGATTGGATTAACGCGATCTCAGAAGACGTTTGGAAGGTTGCTTCGGGTGAGTTTGTAGGTAGCGACTCTAAAATGATGCGAGAGCTACCTATCATCGGCAAAGTCTGGTACAACTTCTTTGGTGGAGGATTAGAAAAAGCAATGGAGTTCGAGCAAAAACAGCGCCTTAACTAAAACTTCGGGACACGCCTCTCGCTTAGATGAGCGAGGGGTGCTTCCGTAATCTCGTTCTCAATCAAGAAGTCGCAGAAGTGTTTGATCTTTCGCAGGTCTTCTACCCCTCCCTTGTCTCTCCATCGAGAGATGTACTTGATGATCGCCCCCTCACAGAACTGCATCTCATTCGCGAGGATGTATTCAATAGGTTGAATCTTTAGCTTTTGGTAGTGGTTACCTGCTACTTGGTGGTCTGTTGCGCTCAATGTAGTAACTCCTCGGTTTCATGCTTGTTCTCGATGAACTGTATGAAATGTTTTTTAGTAAACTCGTTCTTGTTTACGAACTCGGTTAGGTCTTCAAGCATCAAAGCTATCGTGCCTATGACATCACGGTCATGACCCTCAAGGGTGTGTATCATGTCGTTCAGCCAATCGTATGCCTCGTCCGAGGACACCATCTCTATGTAGATTTCTTCATCCATTACTCACATCCTTACAGTTAATGAGTCCATAGGCTTGAGCTTTTCTATGGGTATATAGTGGTTGATATTACCCCTACCAAAGTCGCGAGGAGTCACTGCTAGCAATTCTTTACCCCAAGCCCACCCAAGCAAGTTTACTTTCCCATCATCATACATCGCAAGGACGTAGATATCGGCTTTGACTGTGCCTTGCTTGACGAATAGATTCTTAGCGTTCGGCGTTTTAACTGTTGTCTTTATATCCACGGTAAACTTTAGTGGAATCGCAAAGTCGTAACCATCATCACCTGAGATTTTTTCTTTCAGGTCTGCGGCGTAACCATACATCAGGGCAAAGTACATTTCACCCATCATACCTATAGGGTCTTGATCTTCTACCAATGCCTTCTGTTCGGTGTGCGGATTGTGTAGATCCTTGCGAGCATTGCCGTGCGTATTGGCTAACTCAGCAACAGCCTGATAAAAATTCATGCGATCCTCCTCTCATGCTTACGGATAAGCTCGGTAAACTCCGCGAGAAGCTGCTCGTAATCTGCCTTGTATCTCTTAACAGGGGACGACTTTTTAGCAATCATGTCCTTGACAAAGTCCCTTCCGTACATGTCTTCCATCCACATCGTATACTCTTGCGCAGCAGAACCATGCCTCATACCCCACATGTTACACCCCGCACACTGAGGGTGAATGTTCTCGATCTCTAATGCCCAGTAGGAGGAGTTGCCCTTGGGGATAAAGTGTCCCCCCTGCATATCCTTGTAGTGCTTGGTAACGCCGCAGGATACACAGCTACAGTACCCCTCGTCATCTGCCGCAGCTATCCTCGCGAGCTTCTGGATAGCCCTGTAGCACTCTTGCTTTAGCTGTGCCGATGTCTTGGTCTTCGGCCTAGACTTGCGTTTTTTGCGCCTATCGGTCGCTCTTGGCATCCCAGTTTCTCTCGTGAAGCAATGCAAACATGGTTTTCTCGGATCGAATCTGGCTTGCTGTATTCATTTTATCGTAGCGCAGCTTGATTAGGGCAATGCTGAACAGCTTAGACATGACAGAGTATGTCTTAGAAACAGCTTTCACATCTTCCGGTGGGTCGTACTGTGGTTGATCATTCATTATTCTCTAGCCTCAAATGCACCTAGTTATAAAAGATATGCCGACCAATCTTGCGGCTAATTTTTAGGCTGTCTATCCAGTAGGGATGAACGTCATCTCTGTGATAGTAGGTAGCACCGCTTGTTATGTCAACGAGATTAGGCCAATTCACCGCGATACTGAGGGCTAACGTGTATGCCCCTTGGTCTACTATTACTTCAGGCTTACCATCGCAGTAATAGCTGAAATGGCACTGATTTCGGAGCATATGACCGTTCCATGTCCTACCTTGTTGGACTACTTTGCAAGGGGTATCAGGAAACTTAGGCGATGCCACCCGATTCATGATGGTATTGGCTACTGCGACCTGCCCATCCAAGGGTTCAGATCTAGCTTCAAAGTAAATTGCCATAGCTATACACGCGATCGTATTGAACATCTGTATCCCCTGTATCCTACCTCAATGCCTCGATTTCGTGTTCTGCTCTTGCCCTTGAGTAGTACGCAAAAGCCTTCTGGTTTTGCCAGAATGCGGTAGACTTTTTTCTCGTCTTCAGCGCAGAACTTTGCCTCCTCCAGAGCGTCAGTGAACTCATCAAAGATAATCACTTGCGATTACTCGGGAACTCAACGAACACCCCAAACTTATCACTGAGATGTCGGCTCAGTACAGAGTAGGTGTTATGGTAATCATCCGACCCTACTTTCGCAGTAGACTCTTCGTTAGCCACAATCTTTTGGATGGGCTTCCAGAGATATTCTTTAACAAGCGAGGGTGACCACGGTATATCTACCTCCTGCTTGATGACTCGCTTCATATCATAGCCTGAATCGTTCAGCTTCTCGCCTAGTAGACGACAGTACACATGCAGTGCGTTGTTCTGTGTAGATGTTCTGGTCTTGCCACCCTTGATCTTGAGTGTCAGATACTTCTTATCCTCGTACATCTGAGTCATCATCTTAATGAAGGCTTCAAGCGAACGCCTATCATCAATCACCCAGAAATCCCCTTGATTTATATCAGTCATTTCTTCCCCCTTTGCCCGAAGCGAGCATCAAACCGCTGCTTCTCTGTGAGTATATGATCGGAGTAGGTGCAGGGAGGGAAGTGTTTAACTTCCCCGCCCTTGCTGAAAAACAACTCCAAGTCTTTTTCCAATCTATCTCTGACTTGTTGATTAGTTTGAGTCGCCGTCAGCATACTCTTCTCCTATTTTAAATACATCATCCATGCTCATGCCAAGCGCGTCACATATTTCTTTGTAGCGTTTCACAGTCATTCCCTTGTGAGTCAGGGAGTGAGAGTAGTTAGCTGCACTCACCCCTATCTGTTGGGCTACTTTAATATGCTTAATACCCGCGATGGCGTGAGCAGTTCTGACTGCCCTTCCTATATGAATAGGCATATAATCCCCCTCACACAATCCAACAACGGAAAGTTATAACAGCTCCGTCACTGAGCTTGCGGGTTGATGGTTTCTTTTTCATAGACTTTGCTAAATCCGTAAAACGCTGACGCTCTGACATAGTTTTTACCAGAATAGAATCACCAGACTTCATCCTCTTCACTATTGGGCGCATAATCTGACGCAAGCTGCTCGGCTTTGAAGAAACTGAGCGAGGCGCAGCAAAATCTGTTTCTATCACATACGAAGGTTTTGCTTTGTTGGATAAAACACTTTTAGGTTTAACGGGCTTAATTTTTTCTAGAGTGTAGCTAAGTGAAGGCTCTTGTGGCGACTGAGATTTAGCGATGTCATCCATCAACGACTTATGCTTTTCTGCCGTCATCCTTTCCTTTGGCTCAAGAGAATCCATGCTTAGAACCAAGCACTCTTCAATAATATCTGTTGCGCTTTTGCCTAATTCAATTTTTTTAAACTGAATTTTCTTATAGGTCTCATCCATTAGATTTACATTAATTCTCTGCATGCCTTCTGGCGCGTAGTTTGATTTACTACTATGAGTCTGTTCTTCTTGCTCAGTCTTTCGCGAATTAAAAAATGGCATATCATCCTCCAAGGATAAGGGGGCTTGCACCCCCGATAAATTAAAAGGGTATATCTTCTGAAGCAACCTCCACCTTTGGTGCGGGTGCAGACTGAACATCCTTCGGCTTAACCGATAGGCTCATGTACTTCTTACCGTTCTTAGATTCCTTGAGCCACGAATTCAGCCAGTACTCCTGACCCGCTACATTGATCGTGCCATTGTAGTCAGCGTGTGTCTCAGCTTCTTTGCGCTCGTTCTTAAACAGTGCGCCACGGTTTGTATCATCATAATCGCTCATCATATTCTCCTACTGAAAGTATTGGTTAACATCTTGTTTGACTCTTAATGCTGCATTGGTTACATGTTCTGCCAATGCTGCTATGTACTCCTCATCGCGTTCAACACGAACGATCAAAGGTTTCATGGTCTGGTGATAGGACATGAAATCCCACCACGATCTGCCTGTGACCCACAAGCAACCCATGATCTGCTGCAAGTGTTTAGAAGGCACGACTCCTGCCTTCACCCACTCAACATGCGTAGCAGGGGCAGGGCATTTGATTTCCAAACCACCGTCCTCCCCTATCAATCCGTCTGGTGAACAACCTGCGTTCACAGTATCGTGCAGACAGAACCCCACCGACTCACAGGTTTGACCTGTCAGGGCTTCGTACAATTCACGGGCATCTGGTTCTAACTCAGTGCCTCGCTTCATGTGTTCGTTGACGTAGACAAAAGTCGTCTCGCCAGTTAACTCTTCAGCGACTAGCTGATTGATGTACGCCTCAACCTGCGTAGACTTGCCACCCTTTCCGGTGACGATTTTAGAAAACTGTGAGGACGATGGGACTCCTAGCCTCGAAGTCAGCCACGCAGGACTGCCCTGCTCGCAGGAAATCAGGCGCATTAGAAGAACTCCTCAACAGATTTGGCAGGATGATGCGGATGCTTAGGCTTGTCTTTCTTTTCACCCGGAATCAACCCCATGTCATCATCAGCGTCTACATCTTTATCAGTCGGAATGCCTAGCACACTGCCAATTGAATATCGACGACAATAGGTTAGGCAACTACCATACTGATGCGCCCCCTGAGTATTAGGAGTAATCCCAAATTTGCTTTCTATCCACTGCCCTGATGAGTGCATGAGCTTTGTATAAACGCCTACGCTTGCCTCTTCATCGAATGGTAGTTGAGTAAAGGACAAGCCATACTTATGAAGTATGGGTCGCACCATAGTTATGATGTCATCAAACATCGCAAAGTTATTGCCGTGATGACCCTTCCCGTTGCGCGGTACTGGTTTAAATTCTGCTTGGGCATTGCTTAAAGCAGTAGCTAAGTCATTAATTAATTCAGATTGTTTCATTTTAGTTCCCCCTAGAAATATGTTTGTTCGTGTTGATCATCGCGAATGCGGTGCATGACCTGCTCGGAAGTCGCATACTCGTGACCGTACACAGCTAGTGCTGTCTCAGCTATACCGATCTCGCGAGTGGCAACGTCAGTAATAAAAGACATGACAGCCTCGCGCATCTCACCCCTAAAAATGACAGAGTAAGTCAGCGTGTCCGCTTTATTAGTAGTGAGCTTATGGATGCAGCCGCGAAGGACTTCGGGGTCGGCGTGGTAGAGCATGATGTCACAGAGATACTCATTGGCATCTGCGTCATGCAGTACAGAGAAGATCATCTTTTCGATGTCATCTTGGGGTACTACGTCCCAATCAATGTCACCGTCAATGAGATATTGCGTTGCGGTTGTCGGCTCGGCGAGCCACTCTTTAATGTATTTCATATCATCCTCCTCAGAATGTCTAATCATCGTAATCTATATTAAATGTCCTTGTCAACAATTGTGTTGAAATAAAATCTTCTAGGCCGATCCTCCTGCTCGGTTAACTGTAAGCTGTTGTCGTGAAAGTAAAAATTGTATGTGCCTTCCCATCCACCGCTGTGTCTTTGCTTGGCAACGATGAGTTTTTGGTCTTTGTGTTTGGCTAAATATTCCTGCTGCTTCTCATCTAGCTCGGTCATCTTAGCTAATTCCTTTAGCTGTTTTCGCTTCGCGTTGCTACAAGTTAGCAGCACATTATCAGCCATATCTGTAAGCGTACCTGCCCCGCGAATGGAATACTTGTCAGGTATCCAATTGTCATCAGCTTGTGGCGGCTTCCGAATGTGCGCCACCAAGATAATACCTACATCCAGTGTCTTGGCGCAGTGCTGTAGCTTGTTGACGAACTCTGTCTCGGCTACATAATCTTGGAATCCCGTGCCACATTTCGCGAGGGAATCAACGAAGACATACTTGCACCCCAATTCCTTCACGCAATAATGGATAATCGATAGCACTCGCTCCGGCTTGACTGTGTCTAACTGGTCGAAGATAACAAGGTTCTTATCAACGAACGCTGAAAACTCTTGAATAAAGGACTCGGCGGGTGTGCCATCCTGTGTACCCGCGGCTTGCATTAGCATGCGGTACAGGGATTCGCTCGGCTTCATTTCAAGGGACGCGAGGCAGACCTTGGATTCCTTCAGTAAGCTTAGTATTATCTCTGAGCAGAGAAGGGATTTTTTTGACCCATTAGCGCCACCAAATATGGTTAGCTCGCCCTGCCTTAAGCGAAAAGTATCATGCGTTTTAGGCCACGGTAGCTTAGCTCCCCATATCTTTTGGCCTTTGGATCGCTCGACCACCTCATCATGCCACCGACCCGCCGAGTGGATCTGCGAGGCTTCCATCATGCCTGTGAGTTCAAAGTACTGTTCTAATTCCAACCCCTGCGGCAGCTTCATAGCTCCACCCCCCATGACTGTTCGCGAGTAGGTGTCTGCTCCTGCCTACGTTTCTCCCATGTCACCACACAGGCTTTCCATGATTTCATCTTCTCTTTGCCGATCTTCCACCCTCGCGCCTCGTAAAACGCGATGAACATTTCAGGGTCTAGACCATTGCTGCGAGAGTCACAATACGCCCTAACTTCCTCAACTGTCGGGGGTATAGATTGTTGGTTGTTACTTGTTACTTGTATAGTTGTTGTCGTTTGCTTGTCAGTTGCTTGACTCTTGCTTGTCGCTTGCTTGCCCGAATCTTGGTACTGAGCGTAGTTAGTTATTGAAATGATTGAGAATTTATTGGTGATTTGCTTGGCAATCATGTCGTCTTTTTCAAACCAATCTAAGTACTTTCTGAGACGGCGTACTGAGATGTTCAATCTGGCGCTCGCGGCATTCAACCCGAATACTAATTGACCCCGCTTAATCGTGAGCATTTTGCCGTTAAACGCTGTCGCTTTGTCTGTTAAGGACGCAGCCATTAGCAAGTAAATCCATAGCTTTAACGCTTCGGGTTCTTCAAAAACGAAATTATCCTGTATCCCGCGATCGAGCCTTATCCAACCTTTCATATTATCCCCCTCGCTTTCGCGCCATTAACTATCCGCTGCGCATTGTAAATATCTTCCCGATCCTTCTCAGTAAATGCTACCCCCTCCTTCGCCCACACTGGTACTAATTCTAGCAGCCACTCAGCAGACTTCACCTCCTCGCGTGTATGCTTGCTTGCTTTGGGGGTATAGGGTGACCCATCATTAGGGTAGATGTCCCGCCACGCAAGCCCTGCGGCCTTTAGAATGGACTCTGCGCTACAGTTCTGAGCAAAGCAGTTAAGCAATACCCTATCGTCTGCCTCGCGGTATAGAATACTGAGACTGTGTGACTTGTCATCGTGCGCAGGACACAGTGCCATAGCCTTGTTACCCTTGCGTCTTAACTGGCTCATTTTACTGCATATTAGTTCGTAATCTGCCATGCATTTTCCCCTTGCGTTGCAGGGGTAGAGCGGATAACCTGCCTGTGATCGCGCAATGCATCCTCCTCCCCCTTGTAGGTGTGATCAGTCCCCCTTCGGGGGGACACTTAGTTTCAATCCTATCTAGGATAGTCGCGACCCTATCTAGGATCGCATTCTACTGTTAACCCCTTGTAGTTAGGCCATCCGAATTGCATATCTGTTTCAATCCCTAAGCATACCATCTCAGCGTAAAGTTTAGACTCCCTCGCTTCTAGCACCTCGCTCGGTTCGAGCAAAACACCGAGGGCGAATGAGCTTATAACAGCAGCCCCCACAAGTACACATTTCAGCCAAAAATTTTCTGCTTCTATATTTCTGCGATTATTTCTCATTCCATTATCTCCCTTGCGTTTTCTTTTGCCCTTGCAACTTCGGCAGGTGTACACATTTCCGCTAGTTCGTGCGCTAGTTTAAGCGTATCGCCTAGCCTGTGATCTGGTGCTGTTATACATAGCGCAAGCGCCTTTGTTAATGCTGTTTCGTGTGTCATTTTGCTCCCCTTAAATATGCGGCTCTCTTGTAGGCAATCGATGCCTCGTAATGCATGGAATCTATTTTACCATCCACCAAAACCACAAGCTTAGATACAGGCCATTTTTTAATTGTTTGCACTGTTACACTCATATTTCCTCCTTATACCCTATTGATACCCTATTGATACCCTATCAATACCCTATGGTGACCCTATGGTGACCCTATGGTGACCCTATACGCCATTGACGCATAGCGTATTGATTACAGTCGGTGATCTTCCATCGCCTCAGCCAGTGTCTCGCAGTAATTGCCGCTTTCAAAAAATGGCGTATTGCCAGATCTAGATGGATCGATCGCTCGCCACACTACGAATGGATGGAGCGGATGATCGCGCTTGACTATCGCTACCGCAGATGGATAGCTAAATGAATCGCCCGCTCTCTGATTTCTGAGATCTATTAACTGCCCGTCTACTTGCTGTAATGCTTTGCTTAAATCCATTTTGATTCCCCTTTATTTAACTGCCGCGATTAGACCATCGCGCATTGTGACATTAGCGAAGAATTCTCGCCCTTGCCCTGTAATGTGCGGACGATTCGCTCCTGTCAAGACTCCATCGCGCCGATACTCTTCACCGAAAATACTGGTTTCGATATAGGCTAGGCGCTGTCCGACAGACTGTTTTAAATCTTTCTTATTTGCATAATTGAATACGAGCATGGTGATTTCCCCTTATAATTATCCTAGTTTAATTGAATTTTCGTCATATACCGCATACGCTTCGCCGAATGATTCGGAAATTTTGGTAAACCGTTCCGCAGAATAGTCGCCGTATATCTCCGGCCTATCCCAAAACCCCGCGCCGTGACCGTTGCGGGTAAGCCAAAAATCGTGTCCCGCTTGCGTGATATTGTCATCGGATATATAGCACTCGATTCGGCTAAAAAATGCGAGACAGTCAATTACCGACTCGCGCAGAAAATACTCATCAATATCTGCGCCTATTGGCGGCTGCCCGTCTTCGCCCAATTCCGTGAAGTCTATCGCTTCTAAATACGCCGCAATGAATTCGGATTCTGTCGCGTTGGTTTCGATTGTATGCATTTTATTTCGCCCTTAAGTGTTTGATTAATGATAAGCACATCTCTATATCGCGCGCCGTGCTTTCCTGCTCGGCTTCGATTAAATCTGGCAGTAATGTATTTTCTAGCCATGAAATGTAGGCCGTGATTTCCGATTGAGTCCACATAATTAACCCCTTGCTATAATATTAGCGTTATTGGTGCGCGATCCATGTGCAGGGAATGCCACCACCGAATCACGATTACTGACTGAACAAAGTTTACAGGTCGCGCATGTTACCTCGTCCTTATATGTGGCGGGGCAAGTGATAAATTTCACCCCTTGAATCGTGCGCGTATCGTTTCCGTGATCACTAGGCACAACGGCAGCTATCGGCAGATTATGGCGTTTTAATTTGATCGCGTGATCGATTGTGTTAGCGGATAGATTAACCGTCAAACCTTTATGATTAGCAGATCGTATCGCCTGAATATTGTGTGCATTGTCGCGGTAATGAGTATAGGTGAAACCTCGCTTACCCGTGTTAGCGGTCGCGAGCAGGTCGAGAGCGCTAGCGTCTATATTCTCGCTATCCTTACCATCCGGCATTAGATCCCCCGCTACGTTGTGTCGCCATAGCGTTTTAGCCTTAAGCTTGCCGATATTGTCTAGGAAATCGGCGTATTTAGCGCCGCGCTCTCCGCGGGAAACCTTATCCCAGTTGAGGCGGGTATAGTATCCGGCCTCGGCGTAACACCCATTAACGCCCGCATAAGGGCATGCCTTGGGGCAAGTATCGCGCGCGCTAGTCGTGCAGGGTATCGCGCCTATTTTCTGATTAGATGATTTTTTGACGAATTGAATATTCATTGTTATGCCTCGCTGAATTCAAAAACATTTTGATTAATCCACTCGACCGCACATTCTAGAGCATCGTGCGCGTTATCTATTCCGTAGCAAGTAAAGCACTCAAAGTCGACCCATTGCCCGCCCATAGGCCATTGGATATTAAACGTGGCCTTGCCGTTCCATTCAACGCGCAGATGATCGCCGTGCATTTCTAGTTCAAAATATTCCATTGTTTATTCCCCTTTAAGTTATGCTTGGTTTGATTAACCTTTCTCCGTTAACATTGTGTAGCAATCACCCTCAACCCATTCGTCCCATCCCTCGCGCCAATCGGACTGATCGTAATTAATCCAATTTTCAGACCGATCACGATTTATTTCTTGGATGACCTTATTTAGTGACCAAAAATAAATTGCGCCTGTATCGATGTCTTTTAATTTAATCATGCGTCATTGCCCCTTGTAAGTTATGCGCCCCTTTCGAGGCGCGTTTCTTGT
>MDSX01086082.1_pt1 | contig 16692 bp, 19 predicted proteins | sample 811141 | NCBI WGS metagenome assembly MDSX01 (sample SAMN05326642, study PRJNA326480) | marine metagenome | isolation source: seawater | place: Atlantic Ocean: South East | collected 2010 | reverse complement strand
CCAGGGAACACCATTGAGTAGAAAATACATAGACCACTCACTAATGATTAATAGACTGCTCACATAAAATATTTCAATCGATTTCTCATATCGAAAATCATTAAATAGCCTTATTTTAAGGACATACAATGGCAATGAAAATACTAAAGTAAGAATTGCCAATAAAAGAATAAAAACTATCAAAGACAATAATAAATTGGTGTTTCCATAATAGTAAACACTTACTATTATCCAAGACATACCGAATCCCCAATGCCCAATTGACCATGCTATTAACTTTTTAAATTTGGATTTATTTTTGTAAACTAATTCTTTTATTAAGTAAGCATACGATAAGAAAATAAGAGGCTTGATGGAGAAGGGCGCAAAAGAAAGTATTCCAATAAAACCAAATAAAAATGGTATTAAATAGTTCTTTGTTGTCATCAATTTTTAGTTATTAATACCTTATCTACTTTTCTGTCGTCAGCATGAGTTACTTTGATAATTAAATTATCAATTTCTATTTTGTCGCCGACTTTTGGTAATACTCCAAGTTGGTTAATTACAAATCCGCCTAGCGTTTCAGCATCGATTGTCATTGGATCAACTTTGAGATTAAAAAATTCTGTAAATTCCTCAATTTCAACTTTTGCATCAGCTGAGAAAGTTCCTTTTGAAATTTCTACTATGTCTTCTTCTTCAATATCATGCTCATCTTCGATTTCTCCAACAAGCTCTTCAAGAATATCTTCAATAGTAACAAGGCCGCATATTGCTCCATATTCATCAGTTACAACTGCTAAATGAGACCTATCTTTTTTAAATTCTTCTAGTAATGAGTCAGCCTTCTTGGTTTCAGGAACAATATTTGGTTCTCTAAGCATTTCTAGGAGGTTAAAGTGAGCCTCTCCTTCTACAATCTTAGGCAAAATATCTTTTGCAAGCAGTATTCCGCTAACCTCATCTCTATCATTTCCCATAACAGGGTATCTAGAGTGGCCAGATTCAATAATTCTATCAATAATGATACTAGTATCTTCGTCCAAACTAACGGTTACCATATCTACTTTAGGAACCATGATTTCTTTAACAGTTGTTTTACCTAACCTAATTGCTTTATTTGCAATTGATTCAGCCTCTTTATCAATAATATTAAGATCAACAGCATCTTTTAAAAAATCTGTTATCTCTGATACGGATTGTGTCTTTATAAAAAAGGGATTTCTAAAGTATTTTTTTATTTTTGAAAAAATTCCCGAAGGAGGGTGGTCGGCATCGTTCTCTAATTTTTGGTTCATATTAATGATATGGGTTCTTTATATTTAACTTACTTAGTATTTCTATTTCTTTTGCTTCCATAGAATCAGCCATTAACTCATTTTCATGATCATGACCTAGTACATGATATATGCCATGAGCCAACATGTGAATCATATGGCTATCAAAATCCTTACCTTCTTCCTTAGCTTCATTTATCACATAATCCATGCTGATAGCTATATCACCTATATTTTTGGTATGTGCCAGTGATATATCATCGTTAGTAAAGGAAAGTACATTGGTAGTTTTATCTTTATTTCTAAATTGTAGATTAAGTTTTTGCATTTCTTGATCGCCCAATATTCTCAAATTAATCACACCTTCATCAATTTTTTCTTCAGAGAAGATTAAAGTTATAAGCTCTTCAAGTCTTTTTTTTAGGCTTTTACTTATTGAGTAACCATCATCTAATGATATTAATAAACTCACTTAGCTATTGTTTCTTCAAATCTTTTGTATGCATCAATAATTTTTCTTACTAAGGGATGCCTTACTACGTCTTGGGATGAGAAATGAGTCATGCCTATGCCTTCCATATTTTCAAGAACTTGAATTACATGCTGTAATCCAGAAGTTATATGTTTTGGAAGATCTACTTGTGTAAGGTCTCCATTTATAACTGCATGAGATCCAAAACCCATTCTTGTCAAAACCATTTTCATCTGATCAACAGTTGTATTTTGACTCTCATCCATAATTATAAAAGAATTATTTAAGGTCCTGCCTCGGAGATAAGCAAGTGGCGCCACTTCAATGACTTCTTTTTCGATCAACTTGTTAACTTTTTCAACACCTAACATCTCATAAAGAGCGTCATAAAGAGGTCTAAGATAAGGATCTACTTTTTGAGACAAGTCTCCGGGAAGAAATCCTAATTTCTCACCTGCCTCGACAGCTGGTCTTATGAGAATAATTCTTTCTACCTTGTCATTAAGAAGAGCATCTATTGCGGTTGCTATTGCTAAGTAAGTTTTTCCAGTTCCAGCTGGACCTACTCCGAAGTTGAGCTCATAAGTATTAATTTTTTTAATATAGCTTTGTTGATTCTTACCTCTTGGTCTAATTATTTTTTTTGGGGTTTTAATTTGAATATCAAATATTTGGGATTGTTCCTTCTGATGTTTTGCGAGACTTAAATTTAAGTGGGATTGAATTGTTAAGTGAACAGATTCTTTACTAATCTCGATATTTTTTTTTGTTAAGTTATATAAATCTAATATTGCATCAGAGGCATGTTTAATGTCTTTTTCATTCCCCGTGATATTAATCTTGTCGCCTTTATGAAAGACTTTAACTGAAAAAGTTTTTTCAATTAATTTTAGGTTGCCATTAAGCTCGCCTACAAACAATGCAATTCTATCTGCACTTGATGGTTCTAAGGATATATTTTTAAGGGACGTTTTAGTTTCTTGCATGGAAAATTATTTCTTTTACCCTCTGGAGTTGTGTAATGAGCCCAACAATGAATATGAATATGCTTCATCAATTTTAATATCTACTAATTTACCTATAAATCCAATATTTTGGAAGTCGAAATTGACCACTCTATTGCATTCGGTTCTTGCTTGAAGTTGATCAGGGCTTTTCTTAGCTAATCCAGTTACAAGGCATCTTTGTATAGAGCCAATCATTTTATTACTGTGCTCTTTGTGGTGGGTGTCTAATTGATTCTGAAGAACGGCAAGCCTCTCTTTCTTCTCGGCTATTGGAGTATCATCTTTTAATTTAGATGCAGGCGTTCCAGGCCTTTTTGAATAAATAAAACTGAATGAGGAATCAAACTTTATATTATTAACAAGATCTAACGTTTCATTAAAATCTTTATCTGTTTCTCCTGGAAAACCAACAATAAAATCAGATGAGACTCTCAAATCAGGTCTATGAGACTTGATTCTTTCTACAGCATCTAAAAATATATCTACTGAATAATTTCTTTTCATTTTCTCAAGGATTTTGTTTGATCCAGATTGAACAGGCAGATGAAGCTGACTTACAAGCTGCGGAACAAACTGATAAACATCAATTAAATCATCTGTCATATCAAGTGGGTGTGAGGTCGTATATCTAATTCTGTCTATTCCATCAACATGACTAACGATTTCGATTAAGTCAGATAGTCTTAGTATTCTTCCTTTAAAAGGCATTTTATAAGAATTTACGTTTTGGCCTATAAAGGTTATTTCAGATACGCCTTGCTCAGCAAGTCTGGCCACTTCATCAAATATTTGTTCAGGCTTTCTGCTAACTTCATCACCTCTTGTATATGGAACAACACAAAATGAACAATACTTTGAACAACCTTCCATAATTGCAACATAACTAGAAGGGCCACCTGATGTAGGTTCCGGCAAAGAATCAAATTTTTCTTCAATTGGGAAGGTTATGTCTATTGCTTTGATACCCTTTGATTTATCAATATCTAATAAATCTGAAACTCTATGAAGAGTCTGAGGTCCATATATAAGATCAACATATGGAGCTCTTTTTTGAATATTTGCCCCTTCCTGAGTAGCAACACAGCCACCGACACCAATCTTCAAATTTGGATTTTTTTCTTTTAGTTTATTTAATCTGCCAAGTTCAGAATAAACTTTAGCTTCAGCCTTCTCTCTTATAGAGCAAGTATTCAATAATATAATATCTGCTTCTTTTATGTCGTTTGTTACCTCTACTCCTTTCTTTTGCTTCAAGATATCAACAGTCTTATCAGAGTCATATTCATTCATTTGACATCCATAAGTTTTAATATAAAGTTTCTTTCCCATATGATTAAGTATTATGAAAAAAAATAGCGTTTACAAGATAATCTTTATCCAACTCGGAGAGATTTACGAAGTATTTGCTAAACAAATTTATCAAAGTGACATGTATGGTTTCATAGAGGTCGAAGATTATATATTTAATAAAGATAAACAACTAGTTGTTGAGCCTGCTACTGAAAAGCTTAAGAGCGAATTTTCTGATGTTCAAAGAAGTTATATACCTATGAATGCGATTATAAGAATTGATGAGGTTAATGAGTCCGGAGAGGCTAAGATTAAGAAAAATAAAGACCAAGTAAGTCCCTTCCCTTTAAATATTCATCCAGCAAATAATCAAGACTGATATTCGTCTGGCAAAAATAAATCTTTATAAAACTTTAACTCGCCAACAGAGTCTTTAATATCTCCCATTGCCCTATGCGAACCATGTTTTTCGTATACTTGGGCTTCATTCATCCACCTGACTGCGGCTTCTTTAAAAGAAGATACGTCGATATGTCTATAATTAAAATAAGACTCTAACCTAGGCATATATTTGATTAGGAAGCGTCTGTCATGGGAAACAGTATTTCCACACATTGGCGATTGTTTGGGCCCAACATATTTAGATATAAATTCTAAAGTCTCTATTTCAGCCATTTGATCTGTAACCGCGCTTTTTTTAACTCCATCAATAAGACCAGAGGAGCCATGCTGATTTTGATTCCATTCGTCCATTTCATCAAGCAAAGCCTTGGGTTGATTGATAATTATATTTGGGCCCTCAGCCAATATGTTTAGCTGAGAATCAGTAATTAATGTTGCAATTTCTATAATCTTTTCTTTATCTGGATCAAGCCCAGTCATTTCTAGGTCAATCCAAATTAGATTATTTCGCGATTGTAAGCTCTTCATAACTTTTTATATTCCTTCCTTTAGTGTATTTTGTGCTTTATATGGAAAAAGTTCAATCCGGAATCGTTATAGAATTCTACTCTAATAGCTGCTTGGTCCGCACTAACGCAGGAGATATTAGCTGTATCGCTATTAAAGACGTTGTTGTTGGAGATATAGTGAATATTGAAATCATTCAAGATAGCAAGCAGGAAAAAGGGCTTATTCTTTCGAGAGAACAAAGAACTTCCGTTCTAGAAAAAAAAGAGGTGTTGAAATCAAAGGTTGTTGCCGCAAATGTAACTCACGTTGGAATACTTGTAACTCCTGAACCTAAAACAAGCACCGAATTCATTGATAAGTGGGTTCTCACCGCAATTCTTTCAGGAATAACGCCTTTTATTATTAATAATAAGGTAGATCTCGACCAAGACGAAAAGTACTTATCTAAAATAAATATTTATAAAGCTCTTAATATTGATTTAATAGGTATATCAGCAAAAAATAAAGACAACTTAACTGAGTTAATCGATTATTTGGCGGAGAAATGCGTTGTTTTTGTTGGTAATTCTGGCGCTGGTAAATCCACTCTAACAACTTCTTTAACAGGAAAAGATATTAAAACGAATGTTTTGTCTAATAATCAAGGTGTTCATACTACTTCGATTTCCACACTTTATGAAATGCCCAATAAGACCAAAATTATTGATTCGCCTGGAGTTAGAGACCTTCCAATAACTGGGTGGGATGAAAAAGAAATCATAAGAGGTTTTTCAGAGATATTCACTTTTGCAAAAGAATGTAAGTTTAATGACTGCAATCATATTAATAATGAAGGTTGTGCAGTAATAACTAAACTAATGAATGGAGAAATAAACGAAAGCAGATACAATAATTTCATAAAATTTAGAGATGGGGAAGATGACGAATAAAAAAACACATTTTGGCTTTAAAGAAGTTGACGAAAAAGATAAAAGTAGTCATGTTGGTGACGTCTTCTCTTCTGTTGCTGGAAACTATGACATCATGAATGATGCTATGTCTATGGGCATGCACAGACTGTGGAAAAAAATTCTAGTTGAACTTGCAGGTGTATCTCAAAAAGATATTGTTTTAGATATTGCTAGTGGAACAGGAGATATTGCTAAATTAATCTCACAGGATTATCCAGATACTGATATATATATGACAGATATAAATATGGATATGCTTGTTGAAGGCAGAAATAGGGCAGTAGATGAAAGTTTCTCTTCTAATTGTCATTTCTGTCAATTGAGTGGCGAAATTCTACCTTTTGAAGACGATACCTTTGATATTATTACTATTGGATTTGGCCTTAGAAACTTTACTAATAAGGATATTGGCCTTACCGAGATGAAAAGATGCTTAAAAAAAGGTGGCCGTTTACTTGTCTTAGAGTTTTCAAAGCCTATGAACCCTCTTTTCTCAAAAGTTTATGACTGGTACTCTTTTAATATACTTCCAAAACTAGGTTCATTATTGGCAAACGATTCTGATAGCTATCAATATCTTGCTGAGTCTATTCGTATGCATCCAGATCAGGAATCACTTAAAGAGATGATATTGGAGGCAGGATTTGATAAATGTAAGTTTTATAATCTTGTAAATGGTATTGTCTGTATTCATGTTGCGTATGAAAAATGAATTAACAAGTCTATTTGCAACCTTAATGAATGATATTGAGGATGCATCGCCAAATACTAAAAGTAAACTTCAAGAAATCTATCCGATAAGTTTTAAGATGGATTTAAAGGGTCATAAAGACATTTATGTTTGTTTGGATGATAGTACAAAAAATATAACTTTTTCAAAAATTGATAATGTAGATTTCCAGATAGAAGGATCTATAAGTGAATTTCTTGAAATACTTTTCACAAAAAAATTAAAAAAAGAAATGTTAACTGGTGATGTTGAGCTGGCTATTGTAATGATAAATGCTCTTATAAAATCTGATTTAGATTTCGTTTATCTCATAGAAAAATATTTTGGCAATGCCCCAGCTGTTATTGTATATCTTGCAAAAGAAAAACTTTCAAATATGAAACGTGGTGGCTTGGAAAAGAAAAATCCAATCCAAACTAAGCTCAGAGAACTTTCTATTAGACTGGATAGACTTGAGGCTCTAAGTAGCTAATGAATATCATAATTTTATTATTTGAAGGTATAAGAATGGCTTTGCTGGGTGCAAGATTTGGGATGTTTTCAAAGCCTGATGGTAAAAAACTTGCTAAATACTTAGAATCTTTGGGGCCTATTTTCATAAAATTTGGTCAACTACTATCTACAAGAACTGATATTTTAGATATCGATACAGCTAAAGATCTTCAAGGTCTTACTGACAGCTGTAAGCCATTTTCTGTTTCTAAGCTAAGAGAGATTGTAGAAAAAGAGCTAGAAGATTCAATAGAAAATCTATTTGATGATTTCAACGATGTTCCTCTTGCTGCAGCCTCTCTTGCTCAAGTACATTCTGCAAAATTAAAGGATGGCACGAGGATAGTAGTAAAGGTTCTGAGACCAGATATTAAAAAGGAAGTTAAGAAAAACCTTAGACTTCTTAGAGCAGCTGCAAAATTCTGCACCTATGTATATTCAGAAAGTTATAGACTGAGGCCTCTCGAGGTAGTCAGAGATTATGAAAGTACTATATTAAGGGAATTGGACTTAAAACTTGAGGCAGCCAATACAAACCTCACAAGAAAAAACTTTTCAAATTCAGAAGAGCTATACATACCTGAAGTTTTTTGGGAAATGACTACAAGCAAAGTCATGGTTCTAGAAGAGATAGATGGTATACCTTGCACTGATATTGAGCAGATTGAGAAATATGGGATTAATAAAAAAAGACTTGCCGAAAATGGGGTTATGATTTTTCTTAACCAAGTATTTAGAGATAATTTTTTTCATGCTGATATGCATCCTGGCAATATCTTTGTATCTAAAGAGCATCCAGATACACCAGGCTACATAGCTATTGATTGTGCGATTACAGGATCTTTGTCAAATGATGAAAGATATATCCTTGCAAGAATGCTTCAAGCGGTTCTTAAGCAGAACTATAAATCTTTGGCTCAACTATTTATAAGCTCTGAATGGGTTAATGCTGATACAAATATCATTGAGTTAGAAAATACTCTAAGAGCGTGCTGTGAGCCTATCTTTGAAAAACCATTATCTGAAATAGAGTTTGGAAAATTACTCTTGTATCTTTTTCAGAGCACGAGACCTTTTGGCCTATCGCTTCAACCATCTTTAGTCCTATTACAAAAAACACTGATTCATATTGAAGGTATGGGAAGGCAAATATATCCTGAGCTTGATTTTTGGGGAATAGCTGAGCCTTATCTTGATAACTGGCTTAAAGAACAATTCAGTCCCTTGAAACTAAAAGATTTTCTTATTGAGAATAAAGAAGATCTATTACTTAAAGCATCAGAAATGCCGGGCTTTGTATATGAAGCTTTAGATGAACTAAGGGGCTACTCTAAAAATAGAAAATCTAATGATGAAAAGATTTATAAAATGCAAATGCAATTGCAGAAAGAAAAATACATCATAAGAACGATTGGAATAGGTATAATAATTGTATGGGGTATCTTTGTAATACTCTCATAGGAGATTCATATGGGCTTTGGTGGAATAAGCATTTGGCAATTACTAATAATTTTAGCTGTCATTCTTTTGATTTTTGGAAGTGGTAAATTAAAATCTTTGGGCTCTGACCTTGGAGCTAGTCTTAAGGGATTTAAAAAAGCTGTAAAAGAAGATAAAGAAGAAAATAAAGACGAATAAAAATTGTTTCAAATTGGTTTTCTCGAAATTGCGCTAATCCTTATTTTAGGATTAATTATTATTGGACCCTCAAGACTCCCACAAGTTATTAAAACTTGCTTAAAATTTTATAAAAAAATACAAAACCAAATTTCTGGTTTTAAGAACGATATTGAATCTGAAATTGGTACTGAAGAAATTAAAAAAGATGTTTTTAATGAAATGAGAATGGAAGAGTTAGATCTTTCTGGAAAATCTAGTAAAGATGAATAAAGAATCAATCTCAAGTCATCTTTTAGAACTTCGTACTAGACTCATCAGAGTGCTAATTTGTTTAGGAATCCTTTCAGTTGCTGGAATACCCTTTGCATCCCAAATATATGCTTTTGTAGCGTCGCCTCTACTAGATATCCTACCAGTGGGCAGCTCTATGATTGCCACTCAAGTAACCTCACCTTTTATGGCACCATTGAAGTTAGTTCTCTTTACTGCGCTTTTAATAACTATGCCCTATCTTTTTTATGAGATATGGATGTTCATGTCCCCCGGTCTTTATAAAAATGAAAAATCATTTGTAGCTCCATTGATGGTTTCAACAATTCTTCTATTTTCAGCAGGGGTAGCTTTTGCCTACCTGGTGGTACTTCCAATAATCTTTAAATTTTTTATTGGTGTTGCACCAGAATCTATTCAGGTAATGACAGATATTAATCAGTACTTGAGCTTTGTGATTAAACTTATCTTTGCATTCGGGATAGCATTTGAAATACCAGTGGCTACTTTTTTGCTTATTAGAACTGGGATTGCAAAAAAAGAATCTTTAATTAAGGCTAGGCCTTATCTTATTATTTTGTTCTTTGTAATCGGAATGCTACTCACTCCACCGGATATTTTTTCACAGCTATTTCTAGCTATACCAATGTGGATATTATTTGAGCTTGGTTTATTATTCTCAAAAAATTCAAGCTAATGAAAAATAGATTTTCTTGTGATAATACTTTTATCAAGTAATTCACTTATTTTATATTTACAGCATATTTCTCTTAAATAGCTACAAAGGCAATGACTTCTTTGCCATGAGGTATTAAGAATTATTTAGTTACAGATAAAACAAAAACTGTATTAGTATCTTCAACACTTTTTAGATTACTTATGTCTTGCCATATTTCATGAATACGCTCTTGGGAGGATGCGGTTAAAGTAAGAAAAACATCATATTCACCACTCAAAATAAGACAGGACTTTATCTCTGGTACCTTGTTTGCATACTCAAACACTTCTTTACTTCGCATGCGGTCTTTACGGAAAACCATAATAGCGGCATCTACAGATTCACTATTATTTAAACCATCACCTAAGATCGTTGTGTAGCCGTTAATAAAACCAGATTTCTCTAGTTTACTCATCCGATTAGTCACCGCGTTGCGAGATAAATTTACAAGATGTGACAAGGCGGTTATTGATATACGTGCATTGTCTGTCAATGCTTGGATAATCTTATGATCAAAATTGTCTAGCTGTATTTTCATGGCTGTATTCTATCACTGGTTTCTAACTTCTTTTCTATAGTTCATATCATTGGCTATGTTGCTCATCAATATAGTCATTTTGACCAAAATTTGGTTATTTTGCCTATGACATTTTTGAGATTTTCTTGAGATAATAATTTTTTTTTAATTAATTAAATATGAAAAAATTTCTTGGCTATACATTAGTTTCAACATTCATTCTTGCTAGTTGTGGTGGAGGCGGAGGTGGCGGTGCTGCTGCTGCCCCAGCAAGCCCAACAACTCCAACTTATACTTACAACAAAATTAATGATGATCTTACAAACCATAGCTGGAATGTATTTGGCACTGGAATTGTTGTAGAGGATTTAGCTACCGGCAACTACCCTTGGAATGGTGGAACTATCTACTTAGAAGAATTTACTGATACATCTAAGATAGGATTTACTGGTTACGATAATTATAAACTTGATGTAACTGCAACTGAAAAAAGCGCGAGTGAGTTCAACCTTTCATATTCAGGAACAACTTCTAGCACAGCCCATCCATCAGTTTCTCTAAATTTAAATTTTAATTCGTGGAATACAACAGAGATTGAGTTATACGAATATGGTAAAACAACTCCATCATTCAGCACCGGGGGCGCTAGTTTTGCTGACGCTGAGGCTACTTTTTTTACTCCTCAAATTGAATATTTATCCTTATTGGGTATAGAGTATGTTAATGCCGTTCAGTTAAGTGTATCTACTGATTTAGAGGATTATCTTCTGCCAACTATGTACGGTGATATTACTCAAACTGGAGATTTGCCTAGTGGTACAGATTCTATTAATTTTAGTGCAATAAGTTATTATGCTGAGCAAGACTATGACACTCCATATGAAGAGAGCCTCGCAGTGACTGGAGGAGGAACTCTAAGTATTAATCATTCGAATGGTACATTAAGCGGCTCGATAACCTTTAACAACTGGATGGATCTTGATCAATTTCTAATTGGAAATGGCCCAAATGCTCAATATACTTCAATTTCAAATAAAACATTGGCAATTACAAATGGTCAAATAATTGGCAGTATTTTTTTTGCTGATCTTATTCTTGATGATACTGCTAACAGTGATGTCTATATAGTAGGCTCGTTGAGGGGCGCCTTCTTTGGACCTAATGCAAGTGAAGTCGGAGCATCTTTTATTTTTAAGGATGCGGGCGATAATGGTGCAGATTATTATTATGGGGGAGGCTTTTTACTAGGCGAATAATTGGAATAATTCTGCGTTAGACTTTAAAGCCCTATTCTAAAAAATTCAAGCTAGTTAAACAATTTTCTTAAGAAATACTATTATTAATCTTAATGACTGTTCTATAAATAAGAGCCGGTAATATTAGCCATGGTATTTGAGATTGCAGCATTAATGTTCGATCATTAAATTCAAATAGAAGTGGATTAAAGTAGGGCCCTAACGGAGAGAGAGGAGCCCATGAAAGAGGCATCCCTTCTGAAAGTTGATCGTGGTAAAGAAACATCTCTACTAAGATATTTTGTCCAATACACCAAACAATTAATACAGCGAATGCGCCCCAGCTCCATTCACTAAAAACTCTCATATCTTTTTTGCTATATAACCACATCAACCAGAAGCCACCAAAAATAATAGCTCCAGTGTCACCTAATGAGTTCATTAACCAATTAATATTTTTAGGAAGCCAAGTGTTTAGTGCTTCAGAACGTCTTAAGTCAACGGAAACACCGTCTACCCAGCCATAGTTAAACCATAACTCCCATCCTAATGCGCAAGCAAGAAAGCTTATCAAATACATTCTTGGAACCCATGAGGGTAATCTTGATTTATTTCTTATATAAATAAGTATGGGGAGAATTACTGAAGTATATACAACACAAATAATTCTGATTTCTTCAAAAGACATTTGACTAGACTAAACCTTTTTAATGCGACTTAAAAGAATATAACCTAAAGCCCTAGTCTATTAGTCCAGTCTTCATCAGCCGGTCTTTGTTCATTCACAATTCTCTCGATTAAGTCTTCGCATGAATCTGAAATAATTAATTCATCAAAATTAGCTTTTGAAATAAACCCTTCTTCAACTGCTTTTTGCATCCAAGCAAGTAAGTGATCGTAATAACCCTCTGTGTTTAAAATGCCTATTGGCTTATTAATTATTCCTAATTGATTGCTCGCCATAACCTCTGCTAGTTCATCAAGAGAGCCAACACCTCCAGCAAGAACAATAAATGCATCAGACCTGTCCATAAATACATCTTTTCTATCAAGAAGGGTTTCTGCAACAACAATTTCATCTAGTCTTGGGTTTACGAGCTCTAATTCATATAAAGATCTCAAAGAAATTCCTAATGCTTTAACCCCATTATCAAGAGCAGTATTTGAAACAATTTTCATCAATCCGACATTACCACCGCCAAAGACAACATTGATTCCTTTCTTCGCAATTATCTCAGCAATATTCTTTGCTTCTTCAGCATATATAGGATTGTTGCCTTCATGAGCCCCACAAAAAACAGATATGTTCTGAATCTTCATCTAATCATCCTCTAAACCATGATCCCATTCTCCGAGTGATGCCAATTTATTCATCTTCGCTCTATGAGATAAGGCATCTTGAGAAATAAACATATTCTCTGGCTTACCCATCCAAGCTTTTAGGGCTGCAGCCTGAAGAGCTCTTCCATAAGAAAAGCTAACTTTCCAACTAAAACCACCTATTTTATTCATTGCATCTAAATGAGCAGTAGCCAATATGTCTGACTGTCCACCTGATAAGAATGTTATTCCTGGTAGGTCTGAAGGTACATTAGCCATTAAACAGTCTAGAGTCTTTTTAGCGACTTCTTCAATACCTGCTTGCTCTGAAGCTGTTGAACCTGACGTCACCATATTTGGTTTTAAGATAGTTCCTTTAATGTTTACCCCACACTCTTCTAAGTGTCGAAACAATGATTTTAAAGATCTATCAGTTGCACTGTAGCAATCATCTATTGAATGACTTCCATCCATTAAAACTTCTGGCTCAACCATTGGAACCATTCCATTATCCTGAACTAATTTTGCATAATCAGCTAAGGCTTTCATATTTGCATCTATACATTCATCAGTTGGCATATTATTACCAATTTTAATGACAGCTCTCCACTTAGTGAATTTTGCTCCCATTGATGCATATTCTTTTAATCTTTCATCTAAGCCGTCTAAGCCAACCGTAACCGTTTCTTCAGTATCCCCAATCGGTTGTAGACCTTTATCTACTTTAATGCCTGGAAGGGCGCCTTGATTTGAGATGATATCAACCAGAGGGGTTCCATCTTTTGCATCTTGTCTTATAGTTTCATCAAATAAAATTACCCCGCCGATATTTCCATCCATTCCTGAAGATCTAAAAAGCATCTCGCGGTAATCTCTTCTATTATCTTCAGTTGATTCAACTCCAATTGAATCAAATCTTTTGCCACATGTTGGATTACTTTCATCTGCAGCAAGGATTCCTTTGCCTTCTGAGACTATATAGGAAGCTATTTCTTCTAAACTATTTAACGACATTGATATCTCCTTTAATTACTTTTTAATTTTAAAGCTACTATTGATGGCAAATCTTTTCCTTCCATAAATTCAAGGAAAGCTCCCCCGCCAGTAGAGCAATATGATACATCATCTTTATTGATAAATTTATTAATAGCTGCAAGAGTTTCTCCTCCTCCAGCAATAGAGAAACCTTTGGATTTTGATATCTCTTTTGATAGCTCTTTGGTTCCTTGAGAAAATTCTTTGTTTTCAAATACGCCCAATGGTCCGTTCCATAAGATGGTTTTAGATGATGAAATAACTTCTTTCATTTGGCTAGTAACGACTTGGTCTAATATCATCTCATCTGGTGCAACATCACTGATATCTTTTTGTTGTATTTGTTCACCATCAAAATTTAATGAAGTTACCACTGTCTCGGGAAGAATTATTTTCCCAGATTTGAGAATATCTTTTGCTATATCAAGCATAGATTCTTCATATAGAGATTTGCCAACTTCATAACCAGAAGCTTTAATAAATGTATTAGCAATTCCTCCGCCTACAATTACATGATCAGCCTTATTATTGAGGTTCTTAATGAGCTCTAATTTTGTTGAAACCTTAGCACCGCCAATAATTGCTGTATAAGGTTTTTCAGACTCATTCAAAGCTTTTGTGAGAGATTCTATTTCTTGTTCGAGCAAGATCCCCGCGCAAGCTTGAGAGGAGTAAGTGATAGCAGAATGAGTTGAAGCTTGTTCTCTATGTGATGTACCAAATGCATCAAATACATATACATCACCAAGATTGCTAAGAGATTTACCTAATTCTTCAGAATTAGATTTTTCTCCAGTAAAAAATCTAATATTTTCTAGTATTTGTATATTAGACGAACTATTAAATAGCAAAGGATCATCAATTTCAGATATTAGATCTACACTTTGGTTTAGAATATTTGATAAGCGCTCAGCAACTGGATTTAATGAAAAACTTTCATCAAAAACACCCTCTGTTGGGCGTCCAAGATGACTGAGTAATAAAACTTTTGCGCCTTTGCTAAGAGCATAATTAATCGAAGGTAAAGAGGCAAAGATTCTAGTCTCATCTTGTATAACCCCGTCTATGATAGGGACATTCATATCAACTCTTATAACAAGATTTTTATCTGTAATTTCAAATTGAGAAAGCTTATTCATCAACCAGGGATTTCGCCATATCTACAACATTTGGAATAGTAAATCCAAAGTGCTCAAGCAAAATACCAGCAGGTGCTGATTCACCAAAGGTTTCAATACCAAGGACTTTGTCATTTTTATTTAATAACTTATACCAAGAATTTGGATGAGAAAGTTCAACAACTAATATTGGTAAATCTGATTTAATTATGGATGATTGATACTCTTCGTTATTTTCTAAAAATACATCTAAACTTGGCATAGAAACTACATTTGAAATTACGCCATAATCTTTTTCTAGATTCTCTGAGGCATCTAAAATTAGCTGAAGTTCACTTCCTGATGCTACTAAAGTGATTTGTGGGTCGGTACTTTCTTTAATTAGATAACCGCCTTTTTCAATACTATTTATTTGATTTTGATTTCTAGTTATTGGAGATGTATTTTGCCTGCTAAATATTAAACATGTTGGAGAATCAATAGATTTAACTGCATTCTTCCAGGCTACAGCTGTTTCAACTAAGTCTGCAGGCCTCCAGTTTTTTAGATTTGGAGTAGATCTTAATGTAACTAAATGCTCAACCGGCTGATGGGTTGGCCCATCCTCACCTAGGGCTATAGAATCATGAGTATAGACAAAAATATTTGGTATTTTCATTAATGCTGATAACCTAATAGCATTTCTTGCATAATCAGTGAAAACTAAAAAAGTCGCGCCATACGGCTTAATGCCACCGTGGAGAAGCATGCCATTCATAATTGCTGACATTCCAAACTCTCGTACGCCGTAATTGATATGATTTCCAGTAGGGTTATCACTAGAAAATGTTGAGCTGGACTTGGAAAATGTATTATTCGATGGGGTAAGGTCTGCTGATCCTCCAACAAGTTCTGGCATTTCTTTTACAAAGAAATCTAAACACACCTGAGATGCTTTTCTTGTAGCCATTGAGGTATTTTCATTGTCACAATTATCTAAAAAATCAGCATATTTTTTATCAAACTCTTGAGGCATATCTCTTGAGATTCTTCTAGTTAATTCGGCATGTTTTTCGCTATTACTATCTTTGTAAGAATCCATCAATTGATTCCAAGAGTTGTTTAGTTCTGCTCCATCTGACTCAGCATTCCAATATTCATAAACAGATTCTGGGACTTCAAATGGCTCATGATTCCATCCAAGCGCATCCCTAGTTTTAGTAATTTCTTCATCTCCCAGAGGCGAGCCATGGGCGTCAGATGTTCCTGATTTATTTGGAGACCCAAATCCTATAGTTGTTTTGCAAAAGATCATTGTTGGCCTTAAATTTTCAGATTTGGCAGATTCTATTGCTTGATTAATCTCATCAATACTATGGCCATCTACGCTTATAGTTTGCCATCCGTAACTATCAAATCTTTTTACCGTATCGTCTGTAAACCAATGTTCTATTTCTCCATCAATTGAGATTCCATTTTGATCATAAAAACAAATTAGTTTTCCAAGTTCATGAGTTCCAGCAAAAGAGCAAGCTTCATGAGAAACTCCCTCCATTAAGCAACCATCTCCAAGAAATGCATATGTGAAATGATTAACTGGTGCAATATTGTCTGTATTAAACTCTGCTGAGAGCATCTTTTCAGAAATTGCCATTCCTACTGCGTTTGCAATGCCCTGACCAAGTGGACCAGTAGTAGTCTCAATTCCGCAATCTAAATCAAATTCTGGATGACCTGGTGTTTTGGAGTGCAGTTTTCTAAAGTCTTT
>MDSX01022586.1_pt1 | contig 16702 bp, 7 predicted proteins | sample 811141 | NCBI WGS metagenome assembly MDSX01 (sample SAMN05326642, study PRJNA326480) | marine metagenome | isolation source: seawater | place: Atlantic Ocean: South East | collected 2010 | reverse complement strand
TACTCTTGGAGGTAGACAAGTCTTCACAGAAGATCCTGATATTGTTCTTAATCAACCCATAACTACTCTTGGAGGTAGACAAGTCTTCACAGAAGATCCTGATATTGTTCTTAATCAACCCATAACTACTCTTGGAGGTAGACAAGTCTTCACAGAAGATTTGAGAAAACAAGGATTTACAAGAAAGAGTGTTGTTCGTATTATTGATTGTATAGATTAATGTCAAAACCAAATCCATCAGAACAAATTATTGCAGATAATAAGTATGGTCTTATTTTCATGGGACCATCTGGTCAAATAGATGAGTTAGGTGAAAGTTTAGATACTAATATGGTTGTATCCCTAAAAGGAGGACAAAACCAAACTTATACTTTGGGTGGAAATAAAGGTGAGATTGTTCCTGGACAATCACATGAGATTGTTGGAACTGAATTGGATAAGGGAAGAAATGATTCGGAAAGTGAAGCAATTGCAAAATCTATCATCGCAGAGAATGGTGACATTGTAATTAATGCTGAAAATGGAAATATAAAATTAAAAGCAAAAAATATATACATTGAAGCACAAGGGGAAGAAAGTAATGGTTCTATTTTAGTTAAAGCAAATGATCACATTATAATAAGGGCGGAAGAGCAAATTAATGTTGCCGGAGGAAAAGTATGTATTTCATCGGCTGATAGTATTACACTAAATGCAAATGGTTTTTTGAATGTTTTCTATTCCGATATAAAGCAAAGTTCGCCATTTAATGTTAATCTAAAAGCTTTTACAATTGATACTGCTCTAAAATTGATTGATGATATTGTAAATAGTTGTAAGTAAGATTTATAAATATTAGAAAGTATATTGACACAAATGGTGATTATAGATTTCTGTAGAGGTAAAAAATAATGGCAAAATTATTTCAATATTTTCCAAACAAAGACCCAGAAGAACTTAAAGATCTTGAAATTGCCGGAACAATTGTCGTTTCTCAGGTATTAGTAGATACAGTAGCAAAACTTTCAGGTGATAGTAATGTATATTCTGGAAATGGATCTAGGATAGAAGTTGATGGATCTGATGTTCTAAAGATTGATACTAATTATATAATTTCTGGATTTTCTACGGATCAATATGTTAAGATATTTGGAGTTACAGAATTTGATGACAATGTACTACCACCAATTGTCGATACTAGTAATACTACATTTTCAAAAACTGGCTCTGGATCTGGATTCACTTATTACTATTGGGTTTCACATTACCATCTTAGAAATGGAAAGATTGGAATTTCTTCGCAAATAAGTTCTTTAAATGGAGTTAATCATCTTGGACTTGATGATTTTAATCTGGATAGTCACATTACATTAACTGTATCAAGACAGGATACTAATCATGGACTTTTAGTATATCGTCAAAAATTTTCTGGTGTAGGAACTGATGGTGATGCTAATATAAACGATGCAAAATTAACTGCTATTCTTGGTCCAGAAGAGTTAGGATCAAATACATCAGGTATAATTTGGAAGGATTATGGAAACTTTGATCAAACTGCATGGTCACCCAAAGGGACTGATAATGAATTTACGAATGATCAAATTCATTTCCCAAATACTCCGTCTACTACAAATCTTCGGGGGTGGGATATTGCACAAATTAAGAGTGTATCACTTACTTCCATTATTTTAGATCGTGATTTAAAAACTAATGTTGGCATAGGAACCACGAGTGCAGTAAAATTTGTTCATGATAATACTAAAGAATTTGAACAATCTATTAACAAAGCAGTCGGTAATAATAGTCGTTCAATAAATCTTCCTGGCGGAACTTATTTAACCAATACTTTTACAATTCCTAGCAATTTTTCGATAAATGGATCTGGAAATAATACTACAATTAAACAGCAGTATTTTGCAACTGATTTAAATGATGGTACATCAACTAATTTAAATTTTGAAGGGAACATTGTTGGATTAGGTACAACATCTGGAAAAGATATAAGTTTAAACGACATAACTTTTGACGGTAATAATGGAAATAACATTGTATATCAATCAAGTTTAGATAACTATCTTTTATATTTCCCTAACATCGAAGAATCTACATTTAATAATGTAAGAGTTAGAAATGCTCCGGCTGATGGAGTATATCTAGATAATTCTACTAGAGTTAACCTTAATAATGTTTCAATTACCGATGGGTCTTTATCCGATAGGGAAACTTATGCTCCATTATACACACAATCATCAAATGTTTTAAGAATTAATAATTCATTATTTGAGAACTACAGTGGTCCTGTGGATGTATCTGCATCCACTATTGTTTCTCTTATTGGAAATGTTATAAGAAATTGTGGAACTGGATTAAAAACTTTTGGTGTTGATAAGATTAGGTCTAGTGACAATATTATTCTTGGACCAGCAGATGAATACATTCCAACTAATGATATTTACGATAGTGATTTTGATTCTGTAAACTTAAATGTTGAGAGAGGTGTTGATTTTTATGGTCCTGTTATTCAATATATTGAAGATGGTTTTCCTAAAGATATTAGTAGTACTAAAGTTACATTTACTAGTATAGGAATCTCAACTATTATCAACGAAAATCAGAATAATGAGAGTTTATCTGATACGACTGAGGTAGATTTCGAAGTTATTACTCCCAATGGAGGAAGTTATGGTAGGGGAAATGGATATCTCCAATTAAAACTAACTGCTGCCCAAACAAATAATTTAGAATTAAATAAGTCTTATGGTTATCAAATAAGAGCTAAAGAATTTATAGATATAGTTCCTGGATTTACAACATCATTCTCTATTAAACAAGGTGAATTTGATACTATTGGAGCAGGTGCCACACAATATACGATTACTCTTAAGGATATAAATGATTTCTCTGGAATTTCTACTGGAGACGTTGTAAAATTAGTTGATCATAGTTCATCTCCAAGTTTAGAAGCAACTGAATTAACAGTCAGTGAAAAAGTCGTAGATTCTTCATTAGTCAAAAAACTTGTATTAACAGGATTTACCACAACCTCAGTTACTTCGGGTCAGGAGACTGGCTATATAGTATTAAGAAAAATATTCACCATCGCAAAAGGAAGAGTAGGGGTATCATAATATGCCAGACAATTCTAATGTCAATAATAATGCCGCAGTAGTAGTTGTTGGTAGAACAGCACCAGTTCCTCCTGGACAACAAAGATCTTCAAAATCAATTCCAGTTGTAATTGCTAGTGATCAATCTACTATTCCTGTTGCTGAACAAAATAAGCAACAGTCTGAAGTTGCTCTATCACTTCTAGGTATTCCTAGATCTGAAGTTGCTCTTGGTATTTTTGCCGATGTTAATACATATGACGTAAATCCTTCAGAGTGGACATCATTCCCAGAACAATTTTCGTCTATTGGAGTCGGAACGGGAATTTATAGTGATGTTTCTGGAATAGACATGGGTTGGGGTGTAACACACGTCCCAGAAGAATCAGGAGCTCTTATTGAAGGTCCTATTGATAAATATGGGATTTTAACATCTAAAAGATTTTTTAGATATCAACCAGGTAGAGTTTCTGCAGCAACTTTTGGTGTAAAAACTACTGTTCTTGATGGAGAAACTATTGATAAAAATGCACAAAATCCTGCTATCAGAAAGTATGGAATTTTTGATAACTTTGATGGATATTATTGGGAAACCAGAAATGATGGACAGGAAGATAACTTCTGTTGTGTGAGAAGATCTCAATCAATTATCTACGAAAATCCATTACCGTTTGGAACAACTCAGTTTGATGATTATGGTAGAACTAATCCTCAAGATCCAGTAGGTCCTAGAGGATCTGAGAACGCAGGTTTGGGTGTTGCGGACGATAATCCTTCAGCAACACCTAAGAAATTTGGCGATCTTGTCATTTTAAGAGATAAACTCTTAATGACTCATGCTGCAGTTTATGATCCTTCATTATTACAAAAAGAAACTAAGATTGAAGTTGCCAGTGTAACTGGAGGAAATACTCTTAATGCCCCTGATGTTGTTATTAATATAAGTAATGCATCCTATAATATAAACAGTGGTCTGATGGTGATTACCACCGAAAAAGAACATAAGTTTAATAGAGGAAGATATGTTACTCTTTCTGGAATAGCAATGACTTGCTATTTGGATGGAGTTAATCCTAAAATATATCCAAATAGGCTTCAGCAATATACAATTACAAATATTAATTCACTAAATCAATTTACTGTTAATGTTGGTGTTTCTACAGTTCCAACATTTTATGTTTCTGGTGGTCAGGTAGTAGGATTATCTACTGGACAACATATTTCATATTCAAATGATAATTTAAATTCTGATGGTTCTGTTGGTGCTGGAATTACTGGATTAGACAATCAAAAAATTTATAAAATTGCAGGGATAAGCATTAGTGGAGCAATTACTCTTAGTGCTATTGATAATGGTAGTCCAGTAACAGGACTTACAAATGGAAATTATACAAATCAAAATATCATAACTCCCGTTCCTTTCATTCAACCAAGTAATGGAGTGATTGCTGGAAAAACTAAGTATACCACCATTCAACCAAAGGGAATGTTCCCTTACCTTTATGAAGATGTGGATGCTAATCAAGAAGGTTATATTGATACTACTAAAGGTGCCGATCAGGCCGAAGCTTCTACACTTAGAGATCAAATAGATGATATAAATGAATATTATGATAAATGGATTAATCAAAATGTTAATATTGATTACTTAAATGTATATGAATACCGAGTACCAAGATCAAGATTTAGTGGTGATAGATTAGATGACGATACAAAAGCACTTGTGTATAGTGATGCTGTAGCAAATAAGAGACCTGGTGAACAAGTACAAGATGCTGATACAAATGAGAGTTTAACTGATGCCAGTATCTGGGACCTTGATTTTACCAAGGTTACTATGTATAAGATTGAATTCTCTTGGTATGGTGCTGTTGGTGCTCTATTCCTCGCATATGTCCCTGTAAGCAACGGTGAAGCACGTTGGGTACGTGTTCACCACTTGAGGGCATCAAACCAGTTGAAGGTCTCTTCATTGGGCAATGCGACTCTTCCAATTACTTACTTAACTTATGGTGGAGGAAGTCAAGCTAAGTTTGGATATGCGGATGCAGATAGACCAGAGACTGTATTCTCTTATGGAACAACATCAGAGCACATTATCAAATATGGTGCTTCATACTATATTGATGGTGGTGATAGAGGAACAGTAAAATTATTCAGTTACTCAACACCAACACCTTTAGAAGTGTTTGGATCAAAGAGAACGTTTGATGTTGATAATGGTGAGGGAACTGGAATTGCTTCAACACAATTTGATCTTTCAAATGCTGATAGTTCAACAGACCCATATATTATTGCTGGATCTGGTATTGCGTCATCTTACTATGTCGGAAGTCAAATTATCACAACTGATCCTTTAGATCAGGGAATTGAAATTAATTTTGCGGATCCAAGAGATAATGAACAAAAACTTTATTTGAGTTCTCCACTAAACAGTATATCTCTTTCGAGTATTGATGTTTTGGTTAATAGACCAGTTCCTTTAATTGGATTGAAATGTAAAGAAAATATCCAGAGTAGTACTGGTATTGATGTAAGAAATAGAACACAGGTTTATCCCACAAGATTCTCATCTGGTTCCGATGCTGTTCTTAAAGTAAGTTTCTTAAAATCACCAGAATTTCAGACAACAACTATTGTAACTGCAACTAGAACTCAAGATGCTCCAATATTAGAACAAGATGTCAATATTGGTAAGAGAGGAAAACCAACTAAAGTGGGTATTCCTACAGGTGTCTATGCAGGTTCTCATACATTTATACAGGGAGAAAGTGATCTTGCAAATGCAATTGCTCTTTCATCTAATACAGCAACTAGATATGCAATCAATAACTCTTCAAGTGGAGTAGTTTACGATTCATCAACTGGAAAAATTACTGTAACAACTGCTTCTGCTCATGGATTGTCCGCTGGAAATGAAATTAGAATTCTAAAAGAATCTCTTACATTCACTTGTTCTTTGGATGATAATGCTACACAACATTCATATCCCCGTGTAACAGATCCTATCTTCGATGGCAATTCTCCTGGAGGAACAGACTTTGGTGGTGCTATAAGTGGTAATTACAGTAGACCAATCAGACTTTTGAATGGAACTACTGGAAGTACATTTGTATTCAGTGTGATGACAGATACAACTATTAACACTGCTCCTGACGTTGCTTCTGCTGCAGAGTACATTAGAGATACAAATAAAGGAACTTATGGATACTTCAGAGGATATCTTGAGAATGATCCATCCCAAAAACCAATATCTATCTTAGGATTCTTAGAAAATAGAGGTTTTGATAGAACTAAAAATATTGCAAATGATGGATATTATTTCTTCTCATTAAATCCAACTAGTGATAATGTTATATTAACATCTAATCTCCCATTCTTAAGAGAAGAAAATACTACATCAGTTGGTAAGGTCGTTACTTCAACTACTTCAGAATCTTCTTTGGATAATTTATCTTCAGTATTAATTAATCCTCAAATCAGAAGTCCAATTCCAAAAACTGGAACTTCGATTGCAACATTATTTGTTCCTGCTAGTGGAGAAGATTATGATTTGAGTTCATATTTTGATTATAATAAAGAGTATCTATCGTTCCCACTAACCGATAAAATTGAAAGTCTGTTTATTTGTGGTTCAAGTTCTAAAGCATATGGAATAGGATCTACTATTGGTGAAATTTCTTCAAGTATTACCTGGGAGGAGCAGTGATACATGACAAATGGTGGTAAGGATATAAAATTTGGGCAGGACAAAAGACCAGTATCTATTGTCCCTTCTCAAGAACTTCTATACAACATTTTTAATGGTGAAGTATTGACCGATGCTTTCGGTCAACCACTAATCTCTGATGAAGAGATTATTTTTATTAACGATGCATTATCAAATAATTCATCTTCTATAACACTTCCAGTTAAATCTGATAGTAATACACAGGTTATTACATCAATTGGAAACACTGAAGTAACTTATTATTATAATAATTCTAACAATATTGGAATCAATACTTCTAATTTGAAAATAGGTGATAGTTTATCTGGAAAGTATATTCAAGATGGAACAACTGTAAGTAGAATAGGTGTTGGTAGTATATTTTTATCTAACAATGCTACAAATACAGCACCTACAACAGAACCAGGTGTTGAGATAATTAGAAGAACTACAAAAGTTACATCTTATAAACCTACAATTAAAATTGAAGAAAAATTTAAAGAAACTAGTGAAGTCAGTACAAATCTTTTAGGAATACCTAGAGCAGAAACTCAATTATCCCTATTTTCTGATGTTGCTTCTTATGGTCTTGATGTTGATCAGTGGGAAACTTCAAGATTTAGTGAACAAAATTCCGTATCTAATTCATGGAAGGTTAGAAAAAATAAAATTTACGGAAATAGATTTGTTTCTAAATTAACTGAAGAAACAAACGAATCTGCATTAAAATTAGAAGCTTTTCCTACACCATATACTTTTCCATTTGGACCAAATTTCGAAAAACTAGGATTATATGAACCAGAGCTCTTCCAAAACTTCTTAAGATTTGTCAATTTAGGTAATGAATTATATAATTTTTTCGATGAATTTGGAACATCTTTAGGTTATCCCAGTTCTTGGAAAAATAATTTTTTACCAGAAACTGCTGCAAAAGTAGAAAGTGGAGATATTGTATACAATGAAAATCTAGATTTCGCATTTGCAATTATAGATGATTGGACTGAAACTTGGAGAGACATGAGAGACTCTCAATTAATAAATCCAATTACAAACGAACCTTTTACTTTTGTTGAGGCAGCAAAATTAAATACAATCACAAAAGGTATTAATTCTACAAATTCAAGACCAGGATATCGGTCAAATTATAGAAATTATATTATATTACAATCCAAACAAAATTTTAAATATCAACCAGGAAGGATTAGTGGTTTTACTTTTGGATCAAGTTGTTCTGCGGAACCTGTATCAGGATATGTGAGTGAATTTGGAATATTTAATGATTCTGACGAATATGTTTTTAGAGTTGATAGGGGAGATTTAAGTATAGTAAGAAGAAGTACTATACCTTTAAGTGGAGATGTTCTATTCAGAAATCAATTAGAATTTGAAGATCAAACATTAACAATTAGTTCTGATCCTTATAATTCAATTTCATTGTATGAAGTAGTAATATCTAGAGATAAATTTAATGGAGATCCATTAAATGGAAATGGACCATCTGGATATCAGATTCAACTTCCAAATGTCACTATGTATAAAATTGAGTTTGGATGGTATGGTGCTATTGGAGCAAAATTTTATGCATATATTCCAGCAGGTTCTGGAGAAGCAAGATGGGTTGTTCTACATACTTTTATTCTAGAAAATCAATTGGGTCAACCATGCTTAAAAGCAGCTGCTTTTAAGTTTAAATATCAAGTAGATGTCACTGATAATACATTCATAAGACAACCAGTATTTCTTTACAAATATGGTTCATCATTTTATATTGATGGAGGAGATGAAGGAAATTTTGAGACGAACACGGAAACCTCAAAATTAAAATCTATAACAAATACCTCTGGACCACAATCCTTATTTGGTATTATTCCAAAAGCAAATATACTTTCTTCATCTGGAGGTTTAACAGTTAATAATAAAGTTGTTATTCCTAAAAAATTGACTGTAAATAGTGATTCACTGATTAAAGTTAATATTATTAATTGTGAAGGTTGTCCAGATGGGTTTGGGTATACATATGGTCCAGGAGTTGCCACTACAGAAAATGGTAGGTCTTTAAATATAAAATTTAATTCTCCATCTAGAATTACAGCCTTGGGTGATGATGATTATTTTTATGAGTCGGACAAGGGTACAAAATTAATTGGCAAAACTTTATGGGATGTTTACATTGAAGAACTCAACCAACCTGTTGGTACTGCAGGATCTTTCAGATCTGCTAAATTAAGTAGACCAGTTGGGGGAGAACTTGTAAGGGATAGTGGAATAACTACTTCTATTGGTATTGGTTCAGATGGAGATTATCCATATCCAGTTAGATTGAGTAATTATGATGGTTTATTTGTTTCTAGTTATAAAATAACAGGTTCAAAAGTAGATGTTGAATTTTTAAATCCCGCATTAAGAGATAATGGAACTAATGCAGGAGGACAAGTTGCGGATTTTAGAATTGGATTTACTAATGTAGAACTAGATGTTAACAGAATAGATGGTGATATATTTAATGTTCCTGGAGTTGGATTTACCTCAAAATTACCAGAAGAACGTTATTTATTTGCTGAAAATATAAATAATGGAGTTGTTTTGACAGAAAATGGTATTGAAACAGGAGAAATAAACAATAATCCCTTCACAAATTTTGAACTTGATGTAACTGCACCACAAATTTCAAGTTCTGGTGGTGGAGTATGTTCTAGAATTTCTTTAGAAGTTCGACCTTCCTTAGAAATTCCTTCAGTATCTTATAGTGCAAGTAATCCAGATCCATTGAAATCTTCTGAGGCTGGTAATTTCTTAGTAGTAAATGGAAATGCAGGATTTCCAGAGTTAGCAATAGATGAATCTGGAAATGATGCTGGATATAATAATGGTGAAGTAACTTTAGAGGATGATAATAATCAAATATTAAGCACTAATATAAGATATGTTGGACTTACTTCTTCATTTACTCCAGACCCTGCAAAACCAAGGGTAAAACAATCTTACATAAAAATATCAGATAATATTGAAAATATATCAAATGTAACAGGACCAACATATAAACTTTTTGTTACACCCTTAAAACTTTCATTCACTGAACAATATAATAGAATTCAATCTAAAACATCTATATTTAATTATAATCCTTTTCCTTTATACTTTGTTGTGCAACTAAGAGATAATTCTGCTGTAAATTCTTTTAGTATAAAAGAAACTATTGGATTAAATCAAAAAGTATTAAGTCCTATACAAACTGCGTTTACTTACTCTAATAAATTATCACTTACTAATGCTGATGGAAATGCCGATTTAGTTGGATTATCTCCACCTAATTTTTTGGAGGTTGGTAGATTATCATCTTTGAAAATTGATATCTTAAATCAACAAAAACTGAGGATCGGACCTCAAACTAGAATAATTGATACTTTTTACATTGGCGAAAATGATTCTAGAACTGTTGACTTAAGTAAAATATTTGGATTAGATAGATATAAAATTATTCGTAATAGAAGATCTAATCAAGGAGTGTTCATAGTTGCAGAGAATATTAGTTCAAATGTCACTGCAAATGTTGAGATGAGTTTAAACTACATAGAACAATAATAAATATCAATATTAGGTCCTAAATATACAAATGACACTTAGAAATTCCAAGTTATTTGGATTAGAAGTAAATAATTTATTTGCGGATATAAGAGATAAAGATGCAAGTTTAGAGGTATTGAATCTTCCTCCCAAAGATTTAGATATTATAAGAGAATCTTCTGTCAATGTTTCTCAAACTGATTTTGTAACTATTTCTGGTTTAGATGTACCTTTATACAAAACTGTAGATAGACTTTATAAAGATAGTCTACAGTATAAAGTTGTATTGGATAATAGTTCTGGATTTGATAAATTATTACGTGGAAATTTGACAGTAAATGGAAGAATAACTTCAAATGCTATAAGATTTAAATTTGTAAATGGTTCTGGACCGTCAGCCACTATAAAATTTGGAGATGTTTCTACCTCTAGAGTTAGTTCTTGGAGTTCTGCAGATTCTCCTGTTTTAGATACATCACCAATTTCTTATGGATCTAGAGTAGGTATCCAAACTGGTGGTCAACTTCAATTTGCTGGTGGTATTGGTGGAATTAGACTGAAAACTTCATATACTCCAGAACAAAAAGAATTTGCTTCCGAACTTCCAACTTCAAAAATTGAATGTAATATTGGTGGACAAACGGTTAGTTTGTTTGCTATGAAAGGAATCCCTTTAGTTTTTCGTGGATTTTTTAGAAATATAACTGCAACAATTAAAAGAACCAATATCGGATCTATAAGACCTTCATGGAGAATAGAAGAAGTACGTAATTCAAGTAAAAAGACAGATTATGCAAATAGAAACTCAAACAGTATATCATACAGAGGATCTGTAGGAGCAGAAAGATTTATAAAATACTATTATAATCCAAATAATGTTACGTCAATTATTATAAGAGGAGCAGGAATAACCAATATACCCGAGTCAGTTTTACCAAATTTAACGACTTTAGAATTGAACCGTAATCAATTATCAGAATTTCCCAATCTTGCCAAATTAACACCAAATTTATCAACTTTAAACCTAGAAGATAATCCATTTTTCCTTACGGAAAATTCTGACGAAGAAAAATTAAATCAAAATATAGCAAATAAAATACCATCTTCTGTTACGTCAATAAAATTGGGAAGATGTTTTAATGGATCTGTAGAACAAAATATATTTAATGGTAACGATTTTCCAAATTTAGTTTCTTTTAATCTTCAACGTCTTAGGAGCGGAAATCAAAATGCTATTTTTACACTTGATAATGATCAAAATCCGGCACAATTGCCAAATGTTGGAGATACTGTAACTTCTTACAATGTAAGTCGTCAAAAATTCACTTCTTTTGGTGTTACTGTTACGGGTAATAATCAATTTAATTGTCAAGATTTACCAGAGTTAAAAAGTTTAACTTTATATAATAACACTGGACTTTCTAATTCTACCTTTAACATAACTTCTTCTTCTATAGAAACTATTAATATTGGAGCAACAAGACTACCAATACCAGATTTAAGAAATAAATTAAATCTTAGAAGTTTTTCCTACAGTTATAATCGACTTTCTGGTATAGGTGCTAGTATCATTGTAGATGATGGAAGTAATGATTTTAAATTAAAGGGATGTCCATCATTAAAAAGTTTTAGAGCATATTCTACTTATCTAAATGGAAGACTACCAAAATTTGAATATGAATTATTGGATATAATAGATTTAAGATTTTCTAGAATTGAAGGTCAATCTGGAAGTGAATCTATATCTGCAGATACTTTTCAATTTATCCCAAAAATAAGATATCTTTTAATCGATTCTAGATATTGGGGAGTAACTACACCATTAAATGCAGATATATTTGCATTTAACACTAAACTATATTATATTTGGTTTAGGACTTACGGTAAAACTACAGGAAACTTTCCTTCAGTAGCCGCATGTCCAGAGTTGAGATATATTTATGCATCTTCAAATACTTTTTCTGGTTCAATCCCCAATTTTGCCTCAAATCCGTTTATTTACTATGTCAATTTTCAGAATAATATCTTTTCTGGATCTATACCAGCGTTTGCAGATAAAACTAATTTAAGGTATTTGTTCTTGGCAAATAATAGATTTACTTCTTTAAATAAATTTACTAATTTAACAAGATTGCAATATCTTTATGTATACAATAATGATATTGAGGGAACAATTCCGGATTTTTCTGGATGTCCAAAATTACAAAGAATATATCTTTACAATAATGAGTTTTCGTCATATTCTTCAGGATCATTTGCAACTTTGACATCCATTAGAGTAATACTTTTACAAAATAATAATTTAAATTCAACTGAAATAAATAATATTATAAAAGATTTGTTTGATAATTATGAAAGTTTCAATAGATCTGGAGTTGTAGTTAATTTGGCAAGTAATGATTCACCATCTGGAGAAGAAGTTATTGATAAATTAACTTTCCTGAGAGATATAGCTGGCTGGTCAATTACAACAAATTAAAAAATGGCAAAAGAAAATCAAGGTTATATCAGTAATTTAAATCTTACAGAAACTACAAATCAATCTTTAGCATTAGCAAATTTAGCTGGAGTTACAATTCCTGCAGACCTGAAAATTATTCAGAACAATTTAAGAAATATTTCTACTATTTCTTATCAAAGATTTTCTGGTGGATTCTTTCAATTTGATGATTTAGAATTTGTTTTTACTGATGACGATAAAATTAAAGTTAGTAAAAATGTTTCTATAGGAAATACAACGTTAAACAAAAATAATAGTTATTTTGTATGCAATTCGAATGGAAAAAATAGATTTAAAATATCTACTACAAGTTCATCTGTAGGATTTACTACTTTTAATGTTACTTCAATAGACAAAGACAATTTTAATTTTATCAGAGATGATTCGGTTTCTCTTGATAATATACGTAATATTATAGATCCATCCGAAAACAATCTTGGTAATGATCCCCTTAATAGCAATAATCAAGGTGTAATTAGATTCATAGATAGTCGAATTTTTGGTTCAGGTATAGATAGATTAAAGAATGCATTAAATACAACTCAAGATAATGTAGAAAGAGCAAATTTTTTAATTAAACAAAAATATATTGATACTGAAAATGTTGATACAGATCAACTTTTAAAATATGGGGGAGTTTTAAAAACCGTTGATCCAGTCTCATTTAATTCAATCGCATCTAATTTGACCGATCAAAAATCTCCAGGACTTTTTATAGGAAATATTCGTGCATTTTCTAGTGATAATAATCCTTGGTCTAAAGAAAGTGCTGCATTAAAAACATCTTCTACAGCAATTTCCGTTAATGAATTATTTTTTTATGATCAAGTGCAGATAACGGGAATAAATACTACTTCTTCTTCAACCCCCATAGATCCGGCTACATTTACACATAAACTTCCAATAAAAGTTGATGGTGAAATTTACTACTTATTATTGAAAGAATCAGGCACATAATATATCATAATTTCCAATAGGAGTTCCAATAGTCAAGAAAGAACCAGAATCATTACCAGAACCAGAATAAATCGAAGCGACAGTTGATACTCCAACAGATAACGATTCGAAAGAAATTGTTCCTGCAAGATTTAAAGATTGAAAAGATGAAGGAGTATCTATACCTTCTGATGTAGCATCAAATGGTGGTGAAGTATCTGTAGGAGGACAGCAAAGAGTTTTCTGTTCTTCAGTACTACTAGAGACTGTAAAGTTAGCACCATCTCCTAGAGCATTTATAGTTGCATCTGATAGTGTTATTGTGGTGGGATCGTTAACAGTAATAGTAGTTCCATTAACAAATTGAGATCCGTAGACATACCACCCAGTACTCGCACCTGCAGTGCTTACAACAGTCAATTGCGTTGAATCAGTTTCTTGTATTCCATTGGTAATTAAGCATCTAGTTTCTGCAACTGGACAGAATGCAGTGAGGGATTCATTAATTAGTCCTTTAGATTGATAAAAATACAGTGTAGTTTCTGCGACTGTTTGTGATGGACTCACTGTAACTTGTGTGTTTGAAGTTGTGATACCGGTGTACTGTGTGACACCATCACCAATAACTAACATCCCTGTTTTTAACGTATCAGTATCTCCTGAAGAAATTGTTAAGGTTGTTCCAGATATTGACCCCGTTACTTTTTTGACAAATCCTCTATGATTAAAAAATTCTAGAGTCCTAGTTACATTACCAGTAGGAAGAGTATCTAACACAACTGAATCATTACGAAAAATAGTTTCTACTCTCGTTCCGTCAGGAACTTCGGAACCTCCTATAGAAAAAACATAATTTCCTATTTCAATCCCATCAGTATTACCGAATTGTAATACTCCAGTAACAGTTGATAATCCTACATTTGAAATTGTTCTATTTTTTGAATCTGAAACTGAAGATGGTGGAGTATAATTTACTATAATTTTTGAACTGGTTTCCACTGAAACATAGTTAGCACTTGTTTCCGTACTACCAATAGAACCACCAAATTTAGGTAGATTTTGCTGTGCGAATTCATCAAACGACCCAGATGCAAAAGAAGAAAAATCATAATCTAAAGGATATAGGTAGGTATATGGAAACACTATAGCCCCACCTCCTCCTGGTGTAGTTAATGATAACGCAAGAGAATGGTTAATATCCGATTGTTCTTCTGTAAAAGAATTTGGAATAAAGTATGTTAATTTAAAATAATATTTCTCATACGCACTCAATGGAAATGTCAAAGATGATTGTGATGTTTGTAAAACTCCTAATTGATCCTTAAATAAAGTAAGTGTACCTCCGTTAAAATTACTCGTTACTGCATCGGGATTGAGAATAAATGAATTATTACCTTCTCTATTATCAATAAAAGAATCAGCAGCTATATTAGGTCCACTGACTGTAAATCCAGTTCCAACAAGAATTTTATCACTATCGGAAATATTACTAATTACATTAGTAGTAGCATTTCCATTAGCAGTAATTGTTGTTGTTATACCAGATTTAATTAGTGTTGAATACGTATTGATTCCAACTCCAGTATAGGATATATCTTGAAAATCAAGTCTATAATATCCATCACTTGTAATTCTAATTCTATGAACACCACTCTCGGTTGGAACAAAGAATCCTTCCCAAACAAGAGCACCTTTATTTGAAACTTCTTTGTCTCTTATCTTTCCATTAAATTCAAAATTTCCTGATAACCACTCAAAATCATTTTTTTCTCCAGGTTCTAATTCTTCTCCAGAACCAACAACTAAATTTCCATCAGTATATCCATCACCATTGACTGAAGAATAGTATTGAGGAAATAATCCAGGTCCACCATTCAATCTAGGATCACCTGCAGTGATTTCTAATATATCAATTCTATTCTTAAGTGTTTGTATTGGTCTTACGACTTCATCAATTCCACTTAGATTAGTCTGTTCTATTGTTAAATCTGCTATACTTATATAGTTTGTAGGTGTTATACCTATATTAGAAATTCCTCTAATACAATTTAAATCATCACTTATAAAAGTAGCATCTTCACTTATTTCTGCAAGTGGATTGAGTAAATTATTTAATGAATCCGTAGCGTTTCCTAAATCGCTAAGGTTTCTATCTCTTCTTAAACCAATTCTTTTGTATAACTTTTGTGCCATACTTTTGTATTTTTAGTTATTTAGAACAGGAGATAAATAAAAACAAAGAAAAAATTATTATTAGTGTCTTTTCAAACTTTAGATACCGGTACTTTAGATGTTTTCAACCCTTTATTGGGAAGTGCATTAAATATACCAAAAGGTTTTTGGGAACCAGGAACACTTTCGGCACATAAGGGACACTTTGGGCAAGGTGCATTAGCAGTTCCTTTTAGTGCTTCACTTGTAGCAGGGCCATCAGCAACATCACCATTAAGTTTCAATTCTATTGGTCTTGATGTTCATACTGGTGTATGGAATACATTGGGAACAGATGTGAGACTTGGAACTGATGTTTCAATTGGACCATTGACCGTTGATTATAGTGCTATTTTTTCCGAATTAAATGGTCTCAAATCTTCGGTTACTCCAGATTGGGGAGTTACAGCACCTATTATTAAGACTAATGGAGCAACTATTCTTCAAAATAGTCCACTTGGAAAGTTAACTGGACTTTGGACGTATAATGGTATATTTGTTGCAACTGGACCACATACATCCGATATAAGACTTAAGAAGAATATAGAACCATTGACAAATGGTCTCGATAAAATTATGAAATTGAGACCAGTAACTTTTGATTGGGATAATGAAGTTGTTCCAGAACTTCATAAAAAATATCCACATATGGTTGGATTGATCGCACAAGAAGTTGAGGAAGTTGTGCCAGAAGTC
>MDSX01062877.1_pt1 | contig 16724 bp, 11 predicted proteins | sample 811141 | NCBI WGS metagenome assembly MDSX01 (sample SAMN05326642, study PRJNA326480) | marine metagenome | isolation source: seawater | place: Atlantic Ocean: South East | collected 2010 | reverse complement strand
CATATGGAATTACACCTGATTCGTAACGTTCTGATTTGATTCGAGTACGTGATTCTACAGCTTGTGACATGAAAACCTCCTGGTTTTAAGTTATACTAAACGGTTGCTGGATTTTATATTTCACAATAGAACGAAGCTAATCGTTGAAACATAATAAGCAAAATAAAATATTTATTATTCCTTTATCTTATAAGATAAGATATCACAGACATTCTGTAACTACTGATAAACTTTGTTTATTAAATATATAAGTAAAACTAATGTTTAGTTTAGGCGGAATTAATTTGATAATAATCATTAATTTTTGCTCCCCATTAAGTTTGGAGGGTTTTATAAGTAGTTCTATAGATACTTTCCAAGAATTAGTTTGATAACTGCTAGTAGTGTACTCTGGACTAGAAATAAATTTAAAGGTACTATTTTATAATAGTAGGAAATTTATTAAATAATATTTTACTTTTTACCATTTAAATGCCAGGATCCAGATTTGAACTGGAGACACGAGGATTTTCAATCCACTGCTCTACCGACTGAGCTATCCCGGCGATTTCATCTCTAAGATAATAATATGCTAGATGAGAGTTTTTGACAAGTATAAAATTGTATGAGAAACATCAACAGAAAGAAATTTCTGAAAAACCTCGCTAATTTACAATTGGCAATCGTATTGTTATTTACAATTGGTTTTGTTATTGCAATAGGTACGATTATAGAACAAGACCAAAGTTTAACTTTTTATAAAGAAAATTATCCAGAAAATGCACCTTTATTCGGGTTTCTAACTTGGAAATTGATAAATTTCCTCGATTTAGATAAAATTTACACTACTTGGTGGTTCGTAATATTACTTACTTTGTTTGGAAGTTCCCTTTTAGCTTGTACATTTACTACCCAATTGCCATCTATTAAAACTTTTAAACTATGGAAGTTTATTAACTCAAAAGCACAATATAACAATTTGAGTATAAATGACACTGCAAAATTAGAATTTTCTAATGCGGTAGCTTATAATTGCAACACTAAAAGATATCATTTCTTTAGACAAAGTAATAAAGGTTACGCTTATTCTGGTTTATTGGGCCGTGTCGCGCCGATAGTTGTTCATGGGAGCATCATACTATTACTTCTGGGTTCTACCTTAAATTCTTTTGGTGGTTATACCGCACAAGAGATTATTCCACGTGGTGAAGTTTTCCATATTCAAAATTTAACAAAATTTGGAAACTTAAGTTATGTCCCACAAGACCTTTCGTGTCGTATTAATAATTTTTGGATAACTTACACCAAAGAAGCAAAAACAGATCAATTTTATTCAGATTTATCTTTACTTGATCAAGAAGGAAAAGAAATAAAAAGAAAAATTGTCTTTGTAAATGAGCCTTTTTTATTTAACGACAATGTTCTATACCAAACTGATTGGGATATCGTTGGTCTAAAATTACGTTTAAATAATAATAAACAAATATTTCAGGTACCTTTAAAAAGGATAACAAAAGCGGGAAACAGGTTTTGGTTTGGTTCTTTAAACATCAATAACGAACCAAATAAAAATTTAACCCTGGTTGTTAAAGACCTAGAAGGAAAATTATATATTTATAATTCAAAAGGAATTCTATTACAAGAATTACTTATTGGCGAAAATTTTAAAACAACCGAAAATTTAGAAATTCAGTTTTCAGATTTTATTACAAGTACCGGATTACAGATTAAATCAGATCCTGGAATTGGTGTTACTTATTTTTCATTCTTTCTATTAATGGTAAGTATTTATGTAAGTTTTTTTACTTATTCGCAGTTATGGTTTGTTGAAGGAAATGAGATTGTTATCTTTGGTGGTAGATCAAACCGAGCAGTTTTATTCTTCCAAGAAGAGTTCCGAAAAATTTTAAAAAGATCAACCAAAATTGCAAATACCAGAAATATTGTATAGATATCGATATAATAGTAGTTAAGTAGTTTGTTAATAATAAAAAAGTCTTTATTTTTTTTATGAAACGTTGGTTTTTAATCTTTCTTACATCAATAGCTTTTGTAGGAACACCAAATTTAGCACGAGCAGACGTTAGTGGTTTAACTCCTTGTAAGGATTCCGCTGTTTTTAAACGTAGGCTTGATGGTAGTGTTAAAAAGTTATCTAGTCGTTTAGCCAATTACGATGAAGGCACACCAGCTTATTTAGCTCTAGAAGCCCAAATCGAAAAAACAGAAGCCCGCTTCGATAAATATGGTAAGCAAGGTTTATTATGTGGTGCTGATGGTTTACCCCACTTAATAGCAGATGGTAGACCTAGCCATGCAGGGGAGTTTGTTATACCAGGTATCGGATTCCTATACATTACTGGTTGGATTGGCTGGGCTGGCCGTAGTTATTTACAGTTTTCTAAGAAAACAGATAAGCCCAACGAAAATGAAATTATCATCAACGTACCAGTAGCTATTGGTATGATGTCTGGAAGTTTCCTTTGGCCTGTAGCAGCATGGAACGAATTAGTTTCTGGAGAATTACTTGTACCAAGTGATGAAGTTACAGTTTCACCTCGTTAAATTATCTTTTTTAATCTAAAAAACCCATGGATAAAAATTTACTGAAATACCTCTCTACGGCTCCAGTTCTTATAACAGCTTGGATGAGTTTTACTGCAGCCTTTATAATTGAGATTAATCGTTATGTACCAGATTCATTATCTTTTGCATCATACTAAGGGGTAAAAGTTAAGAAATAATGAACAACCTTTAACGGTAGTCTTTATTTTATCTGCAACATTTCCAATACATAAGCGGCTTTTAAATATTTAAATTAAATATTTAAAAGCCGCTTTAAATTTCAAAACGGATAATCGCAAATTTTTGGTGGTAAAATTGAATCAGAGTTTTTTCCTGAAAATTAGTTAGTAATATATGCTTTGGCAAATTAAAGATCCTTTATTGATCTTAACGGCAAGACCATAAAAGTAGGAATTTAAACCAGGCAGAATTAATATAATTCAATAAAATTACTATGTCCCGAACTAAAAGAAAACAGATAAATAATGGACAACTTTTAACAGCCAATATTTTTTCACGAGTTTTATATAAAACAGCTTTTAGCAATAGAAAGGGTAATCAGTTTGTATTAAGCATGGATCTTTTAAAAGAAGATGTGAAAAAAGATTTATTAGCTATAACCACACTTCGACTGGAGCAAACTTATACAAAGTTACTTGGTCAACCTGGATCTACTTCTTTTATGCGAAAAAAGGGTAAATTAATATTATTACAATGCATCAAAGGATCTTGTGAAGATTTTTTAACTAAACAATATGGTTATAAAATTAAAATTAATTTAAATGTTTTAAAACAATCTTTGTATACAAAGAATATTCTAAGAGATGTTGAAATTCTTTTTAAAGTCCCTTTTTATTCGTTACTAAATCCTAAAGTACCTATATTCCGTTTAATTTACTACCCAATTTATAATTACGCTTCCGAAAGTTTTATAGAAGCTCTGATTGATAATTTAATTATTGAAATAAGTAATTGTGTTGTTTATTTTAGTATTTTAAATTTATCTTCCGTTTATGCTTTCCGCCAAACTGTCTATAGATCAAAATTTTTATCCTTAAGAAATTTTGAACGCTTCCGAAACAATTTAAGTTGGCAATTACGGGTTAAAACCTATATCCAGCGCCCCATTGATTTATATAATAATCGTTATAATGTTTATATCTTGAGAACAAATGGGCTCTATTGCAGAACAATATATGCTAACCGTTCGAAAGAAATTGCCTCACTTACTAACATACCTTTGTTAACTATTGTATTAATTGAAATCCGTGATTTTGTTACAAGTAGATTAGACGAAGCCTTATATCTTGTAAGTAAAGGCTTACGATTTACATTTACGTCAGTTTTAGGACAAGTCATCGGGTTAATTTGGCGTGGGATTATTGAAGGTTTAAAAAAATAAAAAATTTAAATTCTGCGTCAATTATATTGAATCTTAGATATATAAAAGGAAAGGACAAATTTCCTACGCAATATGATACTATATTAGTATATAAAAATTTTAACTTTATAAGTTATTGCGTTAAATTATTTAAGTTTAACGCAGTAATAAGTATTACTTCAGGATGATCTTAGTTGCAGAGTGAAAGACAAAAAATTAATTGACCACTCCTTCAATAAATCCTTCCACAATTTATATTAGTCCAAAACCATTGTTATGAATTCTTTTGAAGAAAATTCTATTATAAAATCCTATTTTAACGGGTCAAGACGGATAAGTAATATTTTTTGGGCTACTGTTGTAAGTTTAGGGGGTTTCGGCTTTTTTCTAACGGGGTTATCCAGTTTCTTGCAAAAAAACTTATTGTTCTTTTCAGACTCAAATGAAATTTCTTTTATCCCTCAAGGTATCATACTAGTATTTTATGGTACTATAGGATCAATATTAGGAATTTTTATAGCCTTAACTGTCTGGTGGAATGTTGGTTCTGGATATAACGAGTATAATCGTAATAGTCAAAAAGTTACTCTTTATAGACGAGGCTTTCCAGGAAAAAACAGAGAACTTACATTTACTTTTCCATTTGAAGAAGTAAAATCCATAAAATTACGAATAAAAGAAGGAATTAATCCGAGAAGACAATTATTACTTTGTTTAACGGATAGCCGAGAAATACCTTTAACAGGACTTGAAGAACCTGTTGCTCTAAACAAGATTGAAGATGAAGCTATAACAATAGCTAAATACCTAAATGTTTTTTTAGAAACCGAATAATTCAGGGCGAACGACGGGAATCGAACCCGCGAATGCTGGAACCACAACCCAGTGCCTTAACCACTTGGCTACGCTCGCCTATGTCTTTAAAGAATATAATACCATATTTTAGATATAGATATTGGTCAATCATATAAGCACCAATAAAAAACATTTTAATAAAAAAATATCTGATGCTAGTTTAAGTTAACTAAATCTTTTGAAATAAGGAGTTCCGAAAGTGGAAGTTTATAACAAAAAGATCTTGGTTGTTGATGAAGAAGCCATTATAAGACACTTGTTGTCGACAAACCTTACAAAACAAGGTTATATAGTGTTTTTAGCATCGGACGGTAAAGAAGCATTGGAAATATTTACTAAGGAGCAACCCAATTTAGTTGTTTTAGATATCGTGTTGCCAAAATTAGATGGGTATGAAGTATGCCGCCGAATTAGAGAAAACTCTAAGACTCCGATCATTATCATCACGTCTTTAGGAAACATATCAGACCGTATAAAAGGGTTAAATTTAGGTGCTGATGATTATATTATAAAACCCTTTTACCCTGAAGAATTAGAAGCTCGAATATACTCGGTTTTACGGCGCACCGACAACCAAACCCAAATAGAACCTAAAAAAACACAAAATATTTTATCTTTTAATGGCTTCATTTTTGATAAAAATAAGCAACAACTTATAAAGAATAATTCGATTGTTAAACTTACCAACATTGAATCTAGCCTCCTTAAACTTTTAATTGATAATGCTGGCAAAGAGTTAGCAAGAACATTGATTTTGAGGAGTATTTGGGGGTATACCCCTGAACGGTACGTAGATATGAGGATAGTGGATGTTCATATATTTAGACTTAGATCTAAATTAGAGGAAGATCCTAGCAATCCAGATTTTATTTTGACAATTCGTGGAACAGGTTATCTATTTCAAAACGAGTAGGAAATTCATGTCTATGTTTTTTGACACTAATACTTCTTAATTTTAGAACTGCCGTAAATTGGTTATTAATACTCCCCTTTTTTTAATAATAAGTTGTAATAAACTTTTTAAAATACGTAAGCTATCCAACAATACATTCTAATTGATAAAACCTGACGCAATTACCAATTAATGTTTAAAATAAAAAGAAATGTCTATAAGTACCTTTTACCAAACTTATTAGAAACTCAACGTATAAGTTTTTGTTGGTTTCTTGAATTAGGCTTTCTTCAAGAATTAGAAAATTTTTCTGCTATACGAGATTATCTTGATGAACTCGAGTTAAATTTATCTTCTAAATTCTACAAAATTAGACAGCCTAAATACACTCTTTCAGAATCAAAGCGTCGTGATACGACTTATAGCGTACGGATTTATACATTAGCGCAATTGTTTTATTTAAACAATCCTGACAACACAACAGAAAATGAAGTTCTTCTTTGTGATATACCTTTAATGACAAATGAAGGTACGTTTCTAGTTAATGGTGTTGAGCGTATTATCATTAATCAAATTGTCAGAAGTCCTGGAATTTATTACAAAACGGATTCTGATAAACAAAATTTCCGCTACTATACTGCGAGTCTAATATCTAACCGTGGTACATGGGTAAAGTTTGAAATGAATAAGGATGATTTTATCCATGTAAAAATCGATAAAGCGAAAAAGATTTCGGCTTATATTTTTTTAAAAGCTGTGGGGCTTAGCGATTCGGAGATTTTCAATAAACTTGAACACCCAGAATATTTTCAAAAAACTTTTAAAGAATACGAATCGATATCTTTGGAAGATGCCTTCTTAGAAGTTCACAATAAACTTAGACCTGGCGAACCTGCGACATTTAAAGCTGGACAACAAATACTCTATTCAAGATTCTTTGATCCGAAACGTTATGATTTAGGTCGTGTGGGACGTTATAAAATAAATAAACGTTTGAATTTGGATATTGAAAAAAATATCCATATTTTAACAACCACGGATGTCTTGTATATTATCAACGAATTAATTAATTTTCGTATTGCTCCTACCGCGGAGGACGATATAGATCATTTAGGTAATAGACGTATAAGATCCGTCGGGGAACTTCTCCAAAACCAAATAAGAATAGGGTTAAACAGACTTGAACGAATAGTTCAAGAACGTATGATTATTTGTGAACAAAAATACCTACGGGTTAATGTTTTAGTGAACCCAAAACCTTTAGTGTCTTCCATTAGAGAATTTTTTGGTTCAAACCCACTTTCCCAATTTATGGACCAAACAAACCCTTTAGCGGAGTTAACTCATAAACGAAGGTTATCCGTTTTAGGGCCAGGTGGTATTACAAGAGATAGAGCAGGGTTTGCTGTTCGAGATATACATCCAAGCCAATATGGTCGCATCTGTCCTGTAGAAACACCAGAAGGTCCAAATGCTGGTTTAATTGGTTCTTTATCTACTTATGGGCGTGTAAATTCTTATGGTTTTATTGAAACACCTTTTTACAAAGTAGAAAAAGGAAAAGTTTTACAAGATTCGTACCCAATCTATTTAGATGCGACGGTAGAAGACAAGTATCGTTTAGCGGCGGCGGATTTAGAGATAGACGACAATGGTGTAATACAAAACCAAAATATCCCAGTACGTTATCGTCAAGATCTTGTTAGTGTTGTTTCTACGGATGTCGATTATATAGCCATATCGCCTATTCAAGTAGTGTCCTTAGCAACGGCATTGATACCATTTTTGGAACATGATGATGCCAATAGAGCATTAATGGGTTCCAACATGCAACGACAATCTGTTCCATTGTTGTACCCAGAAGCCCCGTTAGTAGGTACGGGATTAGAGGGCCAAACAGCTCGTGATTCTGGCATGACTGTTTTAAGCATTAGTTGTGGCAAGGTTATTAAAATTAGTGATGCTAAAGTTGTTGTAAAAGATAAAAACAAAACCATTTTTACATATAGTTTAACTAAATACCAACGGTCAAACCAAGATACCTGTATTAATCAAAGACCCATTGTTTCAATTAATGAAAAAGTTACTACAGGACAAATTATCGCGGATGGCGCATCAACGGAAGGTGGTGAATTATCAGTAGGGCAAAATATTTTAATAGCATATATGCCTTGGGAAGGCTATAACTACGAGGATGCTTTTATAATAAGTGAACGTTTACTTTATGACGATTTGTACACTTCTTTACATATTGAAAAGTTTGATATTGAAATTCGGCAAACTAAACTCGGTATGGAAGAAGTTACACGAGATTTACCAAACGTTAGTGAGTACTCAATAAGAAATTTAGATCAAAATGGGATTGTTAAGATTGGTACTTGGGTTAATGCAGGTGATACTTTAGTTGGTAAATTGACACCCAAAGGTGAATCTGATTACCCTCCAGAAGGTAAACTTTTACGAGCTATTTTTGGAGAAAAATCACGAGACGTAAGAAATACTTCATTAAAAGTGCCACATGGAACATGTGGTCGTGTGTTAGATGTTAAAATTTTCTCTCGGGCTAACCGTGATGATTTACCACCGGGCACAGATGAAATATTGAAAGTATATATTGCTCAAACGCGTAAAATACAAATCGGTGATAAAATGGCTGGTAGGCATGGTAATAAAGGAATTATTTCAAAAATATTACCTAGACAAGACATGCCTTACTTACCTGATGGCACACCCCTAGATATGATTTTAAATCCATTGGGAGTACCTTCCAGAATGAACGTAGGCCAGTTATTTGAGTGTCTTCTTGGTTTAGCGGCAAATAATTTAAATGTCCGTTTTAAAGTAGTTCCTTTTGACGAGATGTACGGAGCGGAGGCTTCTAGAGCTCTAGTCAATAAAAAATTGAAACAAGCATCACTTACTAACAAATGGGTATTTTCACAACATCATCCGGGTAAAATGATGTTAGTTGATGGTCGTACGGGCCAAACTTTTGAGAACCCGATAACTATAGGAAATGCCTATATGTTAAAGTTAGTCCATTTAGTAGATGATAAAATACATGCTCGTTCAACAGGTCCTTATTCTTTAGTAACTCAACAACCATTGGGTGGTCGTGCCCAACAAGGTGGCCAAAGATTAGGTGAAATGGAGGTTTGGGCATTAGAAGCTTTTGGTGCTGCCTATACATTACAGGAGCTTCTAACGATTAAATCCGATGATATGCAGGGTCGTAATGAAACATTAAATGCCATTGTCAAAGGTTTGCCAATTCCACGACCAGGAATCCCAGAATCTTTTAAAGTATTAATGCGTGAACTCCAAGCTCTCTGCCTGGATGTAGCAACTTATAAAGTAGATGTCAATAATCCGGAATTAAAGGCCCATGAAATTAATTTGATGAGTGAAATTATCGAGAAACCAGAAAGAAGGGCTTTTTAAGGTTTTAAATAATAACGGGACACGACGTTTTTCATGTCTTTATTCTCCGAAAATAGCTGTTAAAAACATTTTCTAACAAAGGAAGTTCAATTATTTATTTGTAAAAATTTTAGGTATTTACACTCATTTTATGCTACAAACAGAAAGGTCCTTTGATTACGTAAAAATTAATTTAGCTTCCCCTTCTCGAATTCGAAGTTGGGGTGAGCGAATTTTACCAAATGGTAAAAAAGTTGGTGAAGTAACGAAACCCGAAACAATAAATTACCGAACATTAAAACCTGAAATGGGTGGTTTATTTTGTGAGCGCATTTTTGGTCCGGTTAATGATTGGGAATGTCATTGTGGAAAATATAAAAGAGTTCGATATAAAGGGATTATTTGTGAACGATGTGGGGTCGAAGTAATCGAATCAAACGTACGACGACACCGCATTGGTTTCGTTGAGCTTGCTTCACCTGTAACTCATGTTTGGTATGTAAAAGGCCGACCTAGTAAAATAGCTTTAATATTGAATATTTCTTTAAAAGAGCTAGAACAAATTGTTTACTTTAATTCTTATGTCGTAATAAATCCTGGCAAAAGTGGCGAACTTACATATAAGCAACTGCTTGTTGAAACGGATTGGCAAGTTTTTGATGCAACCAAAGCAGACACTAGTGACGTCGAAATTTCTATTGGTGCAGAAGCTATTAAAACGCTTTTAAGCCAAATCGATCTAGAAAACGAATCGAAAGAATTAAGAGCATTAATCCCCTCAGCTAGTGATTTAGATCGTGAAAAATACATTAAACGATTACGGGTATTAGATCAATTTAAAGCTTCTGGATCTAAACCTTCTTGGATGATCTTAGACATTATCCCTGTTTTACCTCCCGATCTAAGACCCATGGTCCAGTTGGATGGTGGCCGTTTTGCAACGTCCGACCTTAATGATTTATATCGCCGTGTAATAAATCGAAATAATCGCTTATCGCGATTACAGGAAATTCTAGCTCCTGAATTAATTATCCGTAATGAAAAGCGTATGCTACAGGAAGCTGTTGATGCACTTATAGATAACGGTAAGCGTGGTCGAGCAGTTTTTGGTCTAAACAACCGTCCGTTAAAATCTTTATCTGATATTATCGAAGGTAAACAAGGCCGTTTTAGACAAAATTTACTCGGAAAACGCGTAGATTATTCAGGCCGTTCTGTTATTATCGTTGGTCCTGAATTAAAACTTAACCAATGCGGGTTGCCGCGTGAAATGGCTATTGAGTTATTTCAACCCTTCGTTATCCACCGATTAATTTACGAGGGATTAGTAAACAACATCAAAGCTGCCAAAAATATTATTCAAAATAATGAACCTTTGGCTTGGGAAATTTTAGATCAAGTAATGCTAGGTCACCCTATTTTATTAAACCGCGCACCGACTTTACACCGTTTAGGTATCCAATCATTTGAGCCGATCTTAGTAGAAGGAAGAGCTATTAAACTTCACCCTCTTGTTTGTCCGGCTTTTAATGCAGATTTTGATGGTGATCAAATGGCAGTTCATATTCCACTTTGTTTAGAAGCACAAACAGAAGCTCGTATGTTGATGCTTGCACCAAATAACTTTTTGTCTCCTGCAACGGGTGAACCTATACTTACGCCTAGTCAAGATATGGTTCTTGGATGTTATTATTTAACTGCAAATAATCCAACGGAACAAACATCAAATGATCAATACTTTTACAGTTTTGATGACGTAATTAAAGCATATAAACAATCCATCTTAAAATTGCATACATTTGTTTGGGTTAAACAGGATAAAGCCGAATATGAAACGTTAAATTTGCTAACCGATTCGAAGAGTATGGAAAATAAAGTCGCGGACCGTACGATCTCTTTAACACCGGATTTTCAGATAAAAAAAGATTTAGAAGGAAATATCCTCCAAATTTATGTAAAAACAACACCTGGCCGAATTCTCCTTAATCAATCTTTCCAATATAATTAATAATTTCGAACTAATTATCAAAAATGGTCAATCTGTTAGAAACAAAATCCGCTTTTCATAATGAAGTTATAAATAAGAAAAAGTTGCAACGTTTAATGTATTTAACTTTCCATAATTATGGGGTGATCAGATCATCATTAATTGCGGATAAAATAAAAAATTTAACCTTCCATTATGCTACTGTTTCCGGGATTTCACTAAGTATAGAAGACTTGAGAGTTCCTTATACGAAAAGGGGTCTAATTGGTTTAACAACGGATGAAGTTTCGACTTCGGAGCAATATTATGCTAGTGGTAACACCACGATAGTTGAAAGGTTTCAAAAGGTTATTGATATTTGGAATAACGCTAATAATACGCTGAAGGATGAAGTTTTAACGTATTTTAGAGAAAGCGATCCATTGAATCCTCTTTATATTATGGCATTCTCTGGTGCACGTGGTAATATTTCGCAAGTAAGGCAACTTGTTGGGATGCGTGGTCTTATGGCAGATCCTCAAGGACAAATCATTGATCTACCAATTAAAAGTAATTTCCGCGAAGGACTTAAAGTTACAGAATACATTATTTCCTCTTATGGTGCACGAAAAGGTTTAGTTGATACCGCTCTTCGAACTGCGGATTCCGGTTATTTAACAAGACGTTTAGTTGACGTCGCACAAGATATTATTGTGCGCGAAGAAGACTGCTTAACTTATGCAAGTTTATCATATGATGATTTGTTTAAAAAATACAAAACGGAATTATCACTTGATGACCGATTAATTGGTAGACTTTTAGCAAAACCTTTAAACATTCCAACAGAAAATATTATTTTTCCAATTAATACTGAGATAGATAATGTTGTTGTAAGTAAAATTAAAAAATATAAATTAGAAGATAATATTGAAGTCCGTTCCCCTTTAACTTGCGATGCTTTAAGGTCCATATGCCGAAAATGCTATGGTTGGCATTTGTCCTACTCTAAATTAATTGATTTAGGAGAGGCTGTTGGTATTTTGGCCGCCCAATCTATTGGTGAACCAGGAACACAATTAACGATGCGTACGTTCCATACTGGAGGCGTGTTTTCGGGTGATTCTACAAAACAAATTCGTGCACCCTTTGCAGGTACACTAAAATATTCTTTAAAATCTGAGACTTCTATTGTTAGAACAATACACGGTGAAAAAGGGTTTAATTTAATGGAAAATATAACCCTTCAGATCGAAAGTCAAAAAGGAACAATGTGTTCATTAGATATCCCTTCTGGTGCCATCTTATTAGAAAACAACAATAAGAAAGTTTATTGTAATCAAGTTATTGCTGAAATAAAAAAAGATGAAAATCTTATTTTAGAAGAAGATCGACGAAATATTTATACGGAAGTTTCTGGTGAAATCTTTTTGCAAAATGTAAAATTAGATGAAAGTCGCGATGGCGAAGGGGCTACCAAAAAGATTAGTAAAACGGCGGGATTAATCTGGGTTCTTTATGGTGATCGTTATGTATTGCAAGGTTCTCCCAAATTAGACGTAAAGATAGGAGAAAAATTTAATGCAAATGATACCATCGCGAGCCAAACTCTTAAAAATAAATATGCTGGTATTGTTAACGTAGAACATTCTGGGAAAACAAGTGAGATTAAAATAATAAATTCTTCGATGATCATCGAAAATGGTGTTGTAATTAAGACCCCCAATAACGCCGATGAATTTCACTTAGATACTTCTAAAGAAGCTAAATTATTCCAATTAAACGTTAAACAAAATGAATTATTAACTCATGGGCAAACGATAGCATGTTTAAATGACGAATTATATAAAACAGAAACAGGTGGAATTATTTATTATTCCATTGAGCCCCAATTAACCAAAAAGAAACGTAGCACTAAGCAAATCTTTAAAGGGTCTCTTTATTGGATACCAGAAGAAACTCACCAATTAAATTCTGTTGATGTAGATCAATTAAACGTTAAAAGCGGTTCTATTATCCAAAAAGGAACTCATATATTACCTAATGTTGTTTCTAACGTAAAAGGCTTTGTTCAAGTAGACGAATATAATTCTGAACTTACAATAAAACCTGGGGAATTGTATGAAGTAAACCAATTTCAATCAAGGGGTAATGATAAAAACAATAGGTTCGTAAAACCAGGAGAAGTAATTTTTTCAACGATATTTGTTCAAAAACTTTCCTATTTAGAATTTATTGATGTGGGTGGGAGCAAATATATACTTTTACGACCGGTTTTGACTTATACCGTTCCACAAGATAAAGGATTTTTTATAAAGTATCGTTTTTTTCCAAATTTAAATAATCGAAGTGTTGCTTTTAGAACTGTAAAACGTATTTTCTACAAAGATGGTGAAAGAGTTAAATCTAAAGACGGTGGTGTTTATCTACTTCAAACCTTTCTTGTGCTCGATATCAGGAAAAAATATACAGCTTTAAAATCCAAAATAGAATATGTTCCCTTAAAAAATGATGATTTAAATAACCCGCAAAAGTATAAATTAAAATTAACTTTATACGAAAGTATAAAAACTAAGGATACGTTGTTTAAGGATGTAAAATTAACTGAAAAACTTTGCGTAAAATATTTAGCATTTAATAACCAATATGTCACACCAAATACCTCAATAGCAAAAGTCGAAACATTAACAAATTTAGGTGGTACGCTAGTTGCGATTAATCGAACGAATAATACGGAACTCCTAGTTTTAAAAGAAAGCAATGTCAAAAAATGTTTTTATAATCCAAATATTGGAAGCCCTTGTGTAAAAAAAGGAGATCTTGTACGTGTGGGAACTTACTTAACTTCGAATATCCGCTCGAAATACGCCGGTCAAGTTTACGAAATAGGCACTAGCTATATAGCCATTAGATTGGGTCGCCCATATTTAATTTCAAGTGGTACTATTTTGCAAACAGTTACAAAATCTTTAGTCGAAAGATCTGATTTATTGGCGACATTAGTATACGAGAAATTTAAAACTGTTGATATCGTACAAGGACTTCCGAAAGTGGAAGAAATTTTAGAAGCTAGAAAAATAAAGAATGGTTGTTTACTTTCTCCTGGGGAGGGAAACGCTTATTTGAGAAATAATAAAATTGAAATTATTAAATCTCCAACAGACAAATTAATTATTGATATTGACCCTTCTAATAAAGTTAATTTTAGTAATGGTAAATACGTTAAATTTTTAGAAAATTTAACTGATGGGCCTATTAGTCCACATAACAAATTAGATACATTATTTAATTATTACAAAACACAAAACACAATTCATGAAGCGTGTAAAAAAAGTTTTAAACACTTACAACTTTTTTTAGTTAATGAAGTACAACGTACTTACTTTTCGCAAGGGGTTCAAATCGCGGACAAGCACATTGAAATAATAGTCAAACAAATGACATCCAAAGTCCGTGTTACGTATGGGGGAGACACTACATTATTGCCAGGTGAAATTTTAGAAATTAATCAGGCAGAAATTATTACGAAAGCAACTATTTTTGAAAACAAAGAACCACCAGCATACCAACCAATGTTATTGGGCTTAACGAAAGCTTCGTTAAATAGTGATAGTTTTATTTCTGCAGCGAGTTTTCAAGAAACAACACGAGTATTAACAGAAGCAGCAATTGAAGGGAAAAAAGATTGGCTGAACGGATTAAAAGAAAACGTTATTATTGGGCGCTTAATACCTGCGGGAACTGGTTTTAATTGTTTTGAAAATTTAAAGAAAGTTGAAAAAGACACCTCAAGTAGTCTTTTAATAAAACCTACGAAAGATGAAAAATTAAAATCCTATATCTTGCGATCACGTTTAAATTAAACCATAAATTTAAAGATTAACTAAAAACATTTTACGTCTTAAAAATTCATGTTTTGTATTTTTGGGAAAAATATAGTAATTTAAAGTATGTAAGCAATATCAATTAATATTTATATATTTATAAATTTTATGGCTCGATACACTGGAGCAAAGGTTAGAATCACTAGACGTTTAGGTGATTTGCCAGGCCTTACTAGCAAAAAGAGTAAATTAATGCAACGTCCCGGCCAACATGGGGCTACACAAAAAAAATTAACACAGTACGCAATTCGTCTTGAAGAGAAACAAAAACTCCGTTTTAACTACGGGTTAAGTGAAAAACAATTAATGAATTACGTTCGACAAGCGAAAAAAATTAAAGGGGCAACAGGAAACATCCTTTTGCAACTATTAGAAATGCGCTTAGATAGTGTTATTTTCCGTTTAGGTATGGCACCTACAATTGCAGCAGCACGACAAATTGTTGGGCATAAACATATAACGATAAACAAAGCTTGTGTTTCGATACCAAGTTATCAATGCCAACCCGGGGACGTTTTATCTGTGAAAGATTCCACAGCATCAAAACAATTAATTACTAAAAATTTACAATTGCCGGCTTTATTAAATGTGCCTCAAAACCTAGATTTTGATAAAAAGACTTTAACTGCAAAAGTTTTAGGAATTATTGACCGCGAATGGATTGCCTTAAAATTAAATGAACTTTTTGTTATTGAGTTCTACTCTCGTAAAATTTAATCCAGAAAAATTTAGTATTCTTTCAATGCTAAAACAAATAAAAGTTTAATTTATTTTATTTCAGTTACTTAGTCTAAAAACAAAAAAATTATGACACTAGTTACACTCGGAGAATTAGTAGATGCCGGAGTACATTTCGGTCACCAATCAAGTCGTTGGAACCCGAAGATGTTTCCTTATATTTATACAGAGCAAAATGGTATACACGTAATCGATCTTGTTCAAACTGCAAGGTTATTAACGCATGCCGCGAATTACGTCCAAAAAGCTGCCAAAGAAGGAAAAAGTTTTATTTTTATAGGTACAAAAAGACAAGCCGCAGCAATTATTGCTGAAGAAGCTCAAAAATGTTCAAGTTATTATGTGAACAATCGCTGGTTAGGCGGTATCTTAACAAATTGGTCAACAGTACAAGGTCGCGTTGAGTATCTTAAGGAGTTAACGAAAAAAGAAGAAGAAGGCGTAATCGGTAGATTACCGAAAAAAGAAGCTGCTTTATTGCGTCGTGAAAAAACTAAATTAGAACAAAATCTTGGTGGGTTAATAGCGATGTCACAAGTGCCTGATATTGCAATTGTAGTCGATCCAAAAAGAGAGGGGACAGCTATTGCAGAATGTAAAAAATTAGGTATAACTATAATTTCTATCCTGGATACAAATTGCGATCCAAATTTAGTAGATATTCCGATTCCGGCAAATGACGACGCAGTAAGATCCATTAAATTAATTATTTCGACATTGTCTAATGCGATAATTACTGGAAAACAAATAGCGATGTAAACGATCACTAAATTAAAGGAATTAGTCCATTGCTCATAAACATAGATTTATCTAAAAATAACGTAAGTTTATTTGTTAGGTAAATCTATGTTTTTTTTATATAAAAATTTTTCATTGAAATAGTGTACCTAAATGAACTACCTAGGTATAAATAATATTAAGGAACAATAAAATTTGTACTATTCACATCGAGTTATAATCTGTTTATGTTTTGTTCGTGAGCTGCTGTTGAGGTAGGTACACATTGGTATTGGGACATTGCTGGTTTAGCAGTACACGGACAAGTTT
>MDSX01064878.1_pt1 | contig 16735 bp, 14 predicted proteins | sample 811141 | NCBI WGS metagenome assembly MDSX01 (sample SAMN05326642, study PRJNA326480) | marine metagenome | isolation source: seawater | place: Atlantic Ocean: South East | collected 2010 | reverse complement strand
GCGAGGGGTCCCTCGGGGATGGTGGCTCGGCGGCTCCTGTGGTTTTGTTCTTCAGCTCCGCTATGTTGATCCTAAAGTTGATGTTTTCTTGGTCCAAATGCGCGGATACTATTGTAGTGAAGAAGTACTCCTGTCTTCATTTTAACCTGGCCGGCGAAAACTCCCATCATGGGCTGTGGAACCTCCTCGGCAAGTAGAGTCGTTTCAGAGACGTCTGTAGTCAACCCGGGCGGTCTGAGTGCGGCTCTGTCTATCGAAGAAGCAGACAAGACGCTTGTTACGAACCACAAACCAGAGCTTGATTTTCAAATAAGTGAGCGCATTTCCTGGCGCAAAGGCGATCTAATTGGAACGGGCGCTAACGGCCGGGTATACCTGGGTCTTGAAGAAGACACAGGTGCAATAATAGCTGTCAAAGAGATTCTTTTCACTAAAAATGAGTAGATCATATCAGTGTCAGATGAAATGAACATTTGCACTGTGAATTCATTAGGCAAGATCTGGAGGAGCTTGTTCAGATGCAAGAAGAGATTGAGCTGCTGCGTTCCTTACATCATCCCAACATTGTAACCTACCTCGGGACAGATGTGTGCGATGATGATCAAACTCTCTACATATTCACGGAATGGGTCCCAGGTGGTTCCATACAAGTGAGAAAGAGAGCACGCTTGATGCCCGCGGAGGAAACTATCCACGTCGCGTTATGCCTCGTAGGCGCTCGTCACCAAGTTTGGACGTCTTTCGGAGGCAATTGTGCGCAAGTATGTGGCGCAGCTGCTTGTTGGTCTTGACTACCTGCACGAGCAACAAGTCATTCATCGTGACATCAAAGCAGCAAACATACTAGTCGACGATCGCGGTACAATTAAGTTGGCAGATTTTGGTAGTTCAAAGCGGATGGATTCAATGGGCACGATTGGCAATGATAACCACTCTCTCCGCGGTACACCCTACTTCATGGCGCCAGAAGTCATCATGCAAACTGGTCACGGGAGAAAAGCGGACATCTGGAGTGTTGGATGCACCATTCTCCAGATGGTCACTGGGCAGCCTCCTTGGAAGAGCCTCCAACTTGGAACGCCTGCAGCACTTATGTTTCATATAGTAAATTCGCAGGCACCACCTCCAATGCCGTTTTGCCCCGAGCGTGCATTTCCGTGTTTAGGAGTGATATTGGTGTTTTAGGTCGACATTGTCTAGGGATCTGCACAGTCTGCTAATGTCAACATTCTCTCGGGACATTGGTATGCGGCCAACAGCTGATGAGCTCCTTTTACATCCTTTTGTTTTAGCACACGGCGCATCGGCAGAAGCTGTTGCTGCTGGACATCAGGGGCACCTCGAACGGCAAAATGCGCCGCCCATAGTCCCACAGCGTGAAGCCACCACACTCGCGTTGAAGGTTAGACAATTTAGTACTGTGGAGGAAGCCGCAGATCAGACACTCGCACGTCAGGCTATAGGACTGCTAGGTCCGATAGAGCATTCATCCATTTGTTTGATGTGTTGCATGTTAGGTGACGACCCCGACATTGCAAAGGGTTTCCAGCTCGAATCATTCCGCATGCCTCCGTGCGAGGAAGCTGTCGATACACACGGTACGCGGCAGGAGCCGCCCGAAAGGAATGCTAAGTCGGGGAGATGCGGTGATTATGATGATGAAAACAGAGTCGAGCTCTCAAGTCGACCTAAGAATCGTGATGAAGCGCAGGTAAATTTATTCATTTGCAAGGAAGCTGCTGCCCAGTTTGCAGGCGCAGATAAGCACTTCCCGGGTCGACCCCCGACAGCAAGGCCACGTGGGGCACCCCCGCCGAGGACAGCCCGCTCAAGCCAGGGGAAATCAAAGGCGGAAGCAGACCTCGCGGCGACATTGCCTGCCCGGCCAAACAAGTATGATCGACTTCAAGGGGGGCGTTACTTCGAAGAGAAGAGCCCGCTTCTCATGGCTCAACTACCTCCACGCAAGCAGAGCTCATCTCGTGATTTTGCTGCACCAGCATCCAATCGCAGCTTCGGAAATCTGACCTACAATTGTGGATCTTTATCGACGAACAGATCGCAGAGCGGAAAAGCTAATCACGCGGGGGTGGTTGCGCATGGTGACGCCCAGGATCCCCGGTCACATGCAGTCAGCCAGCCGCGGCCACTCGCATGGAGTGAATCCTCAGTTGGGCACGACCACGAGAACCGTCCAATAATAACTGAGGCGGTAAGAAGACGTGTCTACAGGGTGCAATTGCGCTCACTTGTACTGACAATACTGACAAGATCGACAACGTAGGCTCGACGTGAACGAGACGCCGAATTGGAAACCGCAAAACAAAAGGCTGCGCTGGACAGAGAGCGTGCTCGCAAAAATGAGCAGTTTCAGCGCGAACTTGAGACTTTTAAACTGGAAAATATGCGGCACCACTGAGAAGTCTGCATCGGGGCGTCCTCTCGAGAAGCTCGCCGACCTAAGATCTGAGATCTGCGAAGTAAGCCCTGGCCTAGCAATGGCTTGCGGTCGCAACTCGGCGAGCGAGAGAGGGCCGTGGAGAGATAGGAAGGGAGAGAAGGGGGTGGTAGTGAGCTAGACCACCTACCATCATTCAGCCCGAATAAAACTTCAATAAGTCGAACCACTACATATGCATATGCGGATTGAATCAGTGGCCCGGGGACTCAGCTTCTTTACATGAAGGGGGCATATATATTTTCCTAGGCGGGCATGTTCCTGGGCAGAAGACGCGACTTGGGTCTCGCTAGATACCCGAAGCCATCGAACTCTGGCCGTTGTGCTCCTTCAACACGCCAGTGAAGTGTGCCGAATGAAAGCAGTTTGAGTCTCGTATTATGTGCCCCTGAACGGATATAGTACCACACATCGGTGCCAAGTTGTCCAACCTGAAACGGAATTGCAGCATCATTGCGAAAGTGATAATAAGAGTGTTCAATCTCATAATCAATTTTCGTACAAACAAGGCCCAAATTCTTAGTCAACGCAAATGTGCCCGAGGTATTCCGGGTGAAACCGCCAGAGCTTATTGTGCACTGAATCTGCCCACCGAGGAATCCCCGCGAAAAGTGATCCTGCAGCTGGATGGAAGCGTGTAAATATCTTGGATGCCCCTCGAGCTGTTGTCTTAGGCTATCCTGCTCGTCAGGCTCGAAGGTCAAGAATGGCGATAGTGGAAGATGACAGCCTTCTAAGACCTCATCTGACGCGCCAAACTGTGGTTCAGCGGGGTGACAAAAAAGGAGAGATCGCACGTGCTCGCCAGGACGATAAGGTGCAGCCCAGATCTCCAACTTGTCGATGTGGATGTCGCTCAAGTTGTTCACAACTACATGAAGAGTCGCCCGTTCCCCAGGCCGGATCGTCGAAGACCTATGCAACCAGAATTATCTCGGATCTTTTGAGCAGACCCAGCTGCTATGTGAGGCATGTAGCTGGCAGGTGGCTCTTGACTACCAGCCATAGTCTTGTTGAATGAGATAGCAACAGTCGGCCTAGGCTGCGGAGAAACAACGCGCCGTACGTTACTCAACTTTGTTTTCTGCCCGGCGCTTTTGGCATTGATCTGTATCCTAATCATCAAGGTGTTGATGTTCGATATGATATGAACTTCGCCGCTTGTTGCGCAATGGAGGGTGTAACGTCCATCAAGAGCAGATCGACGCCTCGCAACTCGATGTCATATTCACTCTGAAGCGGTGACGCATCGAGTGAAAGCGATACAGTTTCGCCTACCGCAAGCACCAGACCCTTGAAACAATGATGGTGTGCCACACACTCCATGCCACAGAAATCAAGGTGCGCAGAGACCAGAACGATTCTAATCTTCAATGGATTCTTGATGCAAACCACTGTAGCGTGACGTTCACCTAAAAGCTTTGTTGGGGCCCAATATCGAACAGTCGGAGCACCTTCGACCCACAGAAGACTTCGTCTCACTCGGCTATCGTCCAGGTCCATTCTACCCCCCTTTGGAAAGGGATCGAAGAAGAAAACACGAGCCTCGTCAGTAGGATAAGTATCTCTGCCTGCATTCAACCTCATATTTGCATTGCTCTCTTCAACTGTGGAAAAGTATGATGACCGGAAATGTGTAAACTCGAGAAACTTAGAAGAAAGGGCGGGAGTCTGGTAGACTTGAGTCGAGTTTGAGGCCAAACCTAATGAATCCTCTCCTCACTGCAAGATTTCATTTGAGTAGTTACCTGAATGAAATAAGCTGCTAGATGTCTCCGACTCCGGGCGTGATACTGGCATGTCAGATAACCACAAAGATTGTGTCTGTGCTTCGACCCGAAGCTCGTGCAAGTTGCATTTGTCAGCGCTTTGCATCTAGATGACAATATTCAGAAGCAGGATAACAACGTTGAACGCAGCCACACACAAGAAGTTTTAAGGCCGCCAGTTGCACGCGACTCCAGCAAGCAGAGCGGCTGTCTCTCCCACTTCCCTGTCGACGAGAGACTCCAAGATCCCATGCATTTGCCATACTGCAGATCAAAGAGAGGAGCGCTGTCGCACCATCGAAGTTGCCGCACTCCTAGATCTCATTTGAGCTCCTCAAGAACTGCGATGGCAAATACCAGATATGAAAAAGATGCACTGGCCACGAGTGCAATGGCTCTGCGCGTACAGCTCACGCGAGAATAAATAATGGAGCCTGCTGCAGCCACATGGCCACGTCCTACAGCATCAAAAGTATGGACCTGTAGACAGCCAAGCTCGATCAAATGCTGGAAAAAAGGCTTTACATGATTGCCACATATGCTGAGAAGCTCAACACCAAACTTGAGCAGTAGACGTTTTCTGGGTGGCAGTCGACTCGCGTACCATCGGAACATTTTTAGTACAAGTTCCTATCAAGCGCAGAAAAATCAAATTAGGGCTTTGGTAGCGAAAGGCACATACCGCAGCAAGAGGTGCCAAATGTATTGGATATTTTAGTAGTTCATCCAATGCCTCGCACGCACAAGCAGATACCTGCAGGACCACAAGTATATCGTCGCTTTTTTTCGTAAACCCCTCCCTCGAATATCCTTCTCGATGTAACGTGTTCTACGCAGTATCTTCAGCACGCATACTTCCAACTTCTCCTCGGTGGTTTGATTCTCACAGGCAGTGCCTGTGATCTCGACAGCAAAATATGGCACCTCCATACAAATCTGCGTCAGACCTGCAGACAAAAACTCAAAGATATGTTCGATGATTACTTTGCACACTAGCGATATCTCCGTCCTCCAGGCACGCAAGGGCCGATGCACACCATGTACACAACGCACCTGCATACCATTGAGGATCATTTGCAGCTCTGAGCTCTGTGATTGCTTGGGTCGCGTGAATTGCTGCCTATTCACTCGGATCAAGAAGCGCCTTCTGACAATGCCGACAATACCTCCAAAGGACAGCAACTCATGAGGGCAAGGTCTGCAAAGCGCTTCATCTGGCGAGCTTTTTGCTGCTTGTGGTAGCCCCGGGGAGCCTTTATTCGATCGTTGTCCAGTATTGAGGTAAGTGAGAGCCCTGTTATGTTTGCTGGGAGAGAGACATGAATAGAGCGCGGCAATTTACTTTTGCCCAAGCCAACAGTTCTTGCGTTCGAGGCTTTTTTAAATGTAGGGTAATTGCTACCGCGGCACCCTAGTGCCGCGCATTCAGTAGCAGATCTAAAGCACATGCACTTACATCACTGATCATAAACTGTTGACTTACGTTACAGCATCTGTGTGAAGTGACGAACATGCACGAAAAAGAACCAATTTAACCGCAGCATCAAAGCTACAAGATTATAAGTGACGTGTAATCAATTTGTGCCGTTCTTACGTCGTCGCCTGTAAACTTCCTTCCTTGAGGGTAAACAGCATTCCATCGGAGTCCACGTAAATGGTTGTAGATGAAATTCGATCAGCATCAGCGCCATGTTGCTTGGCGGCATAACGGACTGCCACATTCTCAGCTTTTGAGTCGAATGGTCCGTGATGAAATGCCTGGATCGCAATAAGACCTCGTGTAAGACCTAATCATAAAAGATCGAGGGTACGCACTGAACAGCTTCGACCCGGGTTCCCGCGATGAGGCTCGTGCTCCATCCATGGCATAGGACCAGACTTCCTATCCGTGGAGCGGGCTACTTCGTAGTGCATGATGCCCGCAGACAAGGAGAAGCTCTTAAACGTAGGGCTAGGTTCCCAAGACCGATTGCCGATTTTCAATGATGTGAGTGGAATCGTGTTGTGACGAACCATCGAATGACAACCTCTTTCAAACTGTAGCTTGGTGATTGGAGACACGGGCACGAGGAGAATGAGGATGCTACGATGCGACTTCCATGTTGAGTCCGTTGCCGCAGCCATGCTGGGAGAAGACTTTTCTGGTGCTCCTTCCATCAACGCTTCCTTTGGTACAATATTAGGTCATGAGTTTTTATCGATATAAACATGGCTTTCACTCACCCCTTCCACCATGCAATACAACAGTGTTCTTCAGTGGACTGAAAGTGGAAAATCCAGTCCCCACACCCCCGCCCAATATGGCATAGTTTCCCGCATCTGACTGCCCTCCATAGCCCTCATCCCCGTGTAAAACGAGACGGACAGTTATTGCGTGCGCGAAGCTTTAGCTGTGGTTATCATACTTTCCAACCCTGTTGTAGTTGCGCCCCGCACTGTAATAGACGGAGAGTCTTCCCGGGCCTAGTGATACAGATCCGAGCCTGAGTCCCCTGCCCGTTCGTCCAGTAGCCCCGGCCCCGGGCCCCGTATACTACGGCAGCTGGGGCCGGGTTCCGTGAGGATAACAGAGACGCCGGTGTACCGCCACTGCGTAGCCTCGATAGTTCACCCTCAGGCGGCAGGGCAGCCCCATTAGGCTGCCTCCCTGTGACGGTCTCGGAGTTTACTATCTCGTTAATTTACGTCCGGGCGGGAGGACGCCGGAGGAATCGGAGGTGCTTTAGCCACCATAAAGCCTGGTTTAGCGGGGGAGGGTCAGAAGCGACGGGAGGAATCGGGGGTCCCGCCGCAGGGACTCAGGAACCGGAAAAGCGCCACCTCAGAGGGCAGGGAAGGTCACACGTGTGCCTTGCACAACCCCCACTCTGGCGGCGCTCATGGCGGACGCCCCTAGTTTCGACTCATCTGAGGAGAGAACAGTTGGTCGGAGACTCTGTTTTCTGTGGGCTGCGGAAATAATCCGAGATGAACGTGGGGTGTCTTAGACAAAGTTAATCCGGCTTTGTCACTTGAAGTAGATGGTGCATCATCAGTCAATATGTGTGTAGGTTTGTTATTTTGACATCTATCTTCATCCAATCTAGGTATATGAGATAAATGAACACAAACACTGTAACGCTCACCTTAAAACTTGTGCACGAAGGCTCTGGATCTCAATTCTTTGAGTGCCTATTACTCTCGAGTTCTCATCCAACTGACTTGCCATCTGGAAGGAAACAAATTTGTACATGATGCCATACGCTAATATCACCTGCGTGATGCGTGCCTCCTGCTCAGACCAGAGGCCTAGACTACGGGTCGATCCACGTAGGGCGGCATCAATGTTGCTGCGAGTTGTTGTTCTAGGGCCTGTGCTGTATCAGATGAACCAAAGACAAACATAAACATGCACCTGGTTCACATCCGGGTATCACCATTTTGGTAAGAGTGTGGGGCCCATTTTCGAGGGCGACTACATTATGCTGATCTAAATCTGAGGTTTTGAGAAGGGCAGGTTTGCCATGTTCGTTTTTGGCAGAGCGGATTCTGTTACGGCGCTTGGTGACCGCAGAGTTGTAGTCCTTGACAACCTGGCGGAGGTGTTTTACTTCTCTGGACAAAGATAAATGTTCCCCTCTGAGCTGGTTGCATTCGGCAATCAGGTGTGAGTTTTCCCCTAATTTGACCCGTTGCAATCTTTCTGCATCAGCTTTGGCTATGTTCAGTCTATGCTTCAAATTACCCGCCGCCCTCTGTACACAATTTCGCTGGGAATGAGCCTCGACAAGAGCATCTTTAAAGTCAAGTTCCACATTTTGCTGCAAAGACGCCCCCTCTGATTTCTGCTTTTTGTTGTTACTATCATGAATCAGATCTGGGTCAATATCGGTGACCGTGACGCCATCATCCAATTCTACGACGCTCCCGTGAGCACCTGTTGAGGGTTGTTTTAGTAAACTGCGACTGGCCGTGCTTGTTGCGTTTTCAGCTTCTGTGTTTGGCGATGCACGGACGCTCATATTGCTGTTCTTTTTTGTTGACTTGTGCCGCGGCGCTTCGTCTTTAACAAACCGATGATACGCATCTTTGATGGCATCTTCTAAGTCTTTGGGCGTGGTGAAGCCGACTAGGGTAGATAATTCGCGCTTAAAAGACGCAATGTACGCTTCACGCTCACGCAATAATCCCCTGAGAGCAGTGACTTCTTGGCCTAGCGTATGTATTTTGAGCTCCTTAGAATCGAGCTGCTGTCCCTGTCTCTTCTTTTCATAGTATTCGGACTCTAGCTCATCATACATAGCCGAGATGTGAGCTTCCAATCCACCCACATGATGAGTGATCGGACCACGTTCCTCCATCAGCTGCTGTACCCGATGATCAAGAACAAAACGAAAGTAGTCAAGGGTGACATTTTTTCGCCGCAGGCGCAAAATAGATAGCTCCTTGTCTTCCAGCGTTGACTCACGTTCCTCCATGTGGCGCTTGAAATGGCGCAATGTGGCTTCTAGTTTTGCGTTGCGGACTTTCTCTGCAGTCAATAGAACATTTCGCGCATGGCTTGAGGTTTTCAATTCATCCATTCTTTTTTCCAGCCGCGAGATCTTGGTATTTCTTGTTTGAACCAAACCTCTTGCCTCTGCTGTATTTTCACGTTCCGCTGTCAACTCAGCCTGGGCCGCAGCCATGAGTTGCTGCAATTCTGTTTCGTATTCATGTTCCTGTTGGTCGAGGACCTACAACGCGCTTATGCCAAGCGTTTGTACGCTGAAACTTTGCAACGTCGAATCACCTCTCGAAACATCTGTTCATTGTGCTTAGCATCTTCGTGGAGGCGATCTATCTGCTGCCGGAGTTCTTTCTCGACCCGCTTTGTGCGCCCCTCTGCATTGCGAATGGCTGTTTCATGTTCCCTCTGCTGTGCCTCCAACAGTCCTTCGCAACGCTGCTGAATTGCTTCTATTTCTTCTGAAAGCCTATCGTACCGCTCCATTTCTAGTGCCAGTTTATGCTCATATTGATTTTCTAGCTCATGAGTAACTTGGATGTGGTGCGAGCCCTTGCGTGCTGCGTCTGCACGATATTCACGCATACTTTTTTCGTGCCTATCTTGCAGCTCTTCAAAACGAACCCGCTCGGCGGCTAGCAAACCCTCACGTTCGTCCTGTGCATGCTTTAATTCTGCTTCCCAATCCAAATCCTTCCTATGGAGTGCAAAGTCATTTTCACTCCTCTGATTTTCCAAGCGCTTTGTCATTTCTGCAACTGCATTAGCGTTTTCTTCTAACTCTTCCAAGCTCACCTGAACAATATCAGCGCCATGGGCGAGATTCGGTGCAATGAGTGCAGACTCCAACTTCCCAGAGAGCACCGCTACATCGAAAGTCTTGTTCGGCATGCTCTGTTTTTCAATGTTGGAATGCACCATGAACACAAAGACAACACCATCATCTCCTGCTGAAAGCAAGAGAGAGTCCTCAGCCGCGATGCGAAGTGCGATTATGTTACCAGCGTGAGCTGGAAATTCATAATAGTCGCGCAAAGATCCATCTTCAGCCGCGATCGTGGGCCAGTCGAATGCGCGGATTGCTCCGGAAGATGTCCCAGCGAATAAAAACTGCGAAGACGACGCGACAGCCAAAGCTGTAAATATCACTGGCAGGCTATTCGCTCCAGTATTGAGATCGCCACTATCTTCTGCATTTAATTTCAAATCCCGGGTCTGGGCAATGTCACCAGTTCCTACATTCCAGCAAACTTCCTTCAGGATCCCATCCGTGGACGCCCCGATCACACGGGCAGCCGAATGCGTACATGCTAGCCCATTGAACAGGCTCCCGCCTCGGGGTGGGATATGGGCGGCTATAGCGTGGTAAGGACTGGCATGATTTAGTTGGGAAGCCTCTTCGATGCGCGCCATATCGACAAGATCCCAACCATAGACGTTCCCATCTGCACCGGCGGAGAAAAGTGAAAGATCATCACCCCCCCAGATGATACAGCGCACGGGCAGGAGGTGTCCCGTGAACGTCTGCAATTGTGCCATAGAAATCGCGGAGTAAATTATTACGGTAACGCCTGCGGCGCAAGCAAACTGATGACCGCCATGGGCATATCTAACCTCATGACATTTGATGAGCGGTAGCTCGTGAAGTAGCTTCAACGCCTGAAAAAGAACAGAAAAGAGACGCACGCGCTCGGGGAACCCAATTATCAATTGAAACCCTGATGGATGCAATGCAAGACAGCTAGGCTTATCACTTGACCAACCCTGACCTCCGCAGTGTACCAACTCACAGCGTCTTCGCGTGTAATTCCAGACACGCACCGTGTGATCAGCACCACAAGTCGCGATCAACGGGCGTTGCACACCAAGATCCATCGCCAGTATTGGACCATCGTGGGGCACCCCCCCCCCCGATACCAAGGGTGAGAAGTGTTCCCCAAGCCCTCCATTTTCATCTGTGGTCAGAACATCAATGCTACCCAAAGGGAATGTATACAGTGTGTGGTCTCTTGCATATGCAACGAGCGTCTCACCATTGGGGCTCACTGCAAGTTTTACCCATGATGGTAGTGTCATATTTGGGCAAGATCCCACCACAAGAAATGAACGAACAGGCAGGTATGGACTTTTCGGATCGTCCTGACATTCAAATGCAGCAAAATATCCTTGCGTCCCGGCTATGCAAAACCCACGAGCATGAACAGTGAGAGTCTCCAAATGCACCTCCCCATTCAAAGGTACAATTTGGGTCGAAATTAGCTCAAGATATGGATGAGATTCGATGCTTCCAAATATCATCACACTGGCTTCGTGGACTTCCGTCGCGTCTGCAGCGTGTCCCGGTCTTGCAGTTGCTTGCGATGGCGAATTGTTTCTCAGAGAACCACTAGTTAGCAGCAAAAGCCGGGCCACTGACTCAGAGTTGGAGTCCGTCGAGCGACCGCTCACGGCTGACTTTAGTCTAACGCCGGCTGTTTCATTTAGCGATTCCGCCCGGGCCTTAGTGACCGCCCACTGATGATCTACAAAATTCTCAGATCGCTCACGCGAAGATGGTAGGACTGACTGCATTTTAAGCCCGCTCTCAGCTAAGATCCACAACCGGAAATGTTGCTTTCCAGACGTTGTGAAACACAGTTTACCGTTGGACGAAATGATGATACCTAGCTGCGTGACATGACCAGCAGGTATTGTTGCAGTTGCTTCAATACTGTCTTTATCTAACTGCCAGACAGCCAACGTAGGTCGCTCTGCTGATGTCGAGGTTCTCTCGCCGGCTGTTACCGCCGCTATTCGCTTCGAGTCTGGCGAAAATGCCAAACAAATGAAATTAGACTGGGCGGGAAGAGACAGAGTCCTGAGACGAGTTCCTGAGTACAGGTGATAAATATTTATGTGCGCGTGAACCAGCTTTGTATTGGTGCGAGATGCGGGTTCAGCCAACTTTTCGTGCGCATCATTACTACGCTGAAAGCTCGTCGAAGGTGCTTCACTCAGATCACTTTCCTGAGCATAAGTAGTCACACATCTACCGACGCACTCGCTGACAGCCACAGTTTTCCCGGTAGGCGCAAGCGCGATGGCGATTACCTCCCGTATCATCTTGGTACGAGTTGTTACAAACTAAGCAAGAAAAAAATTGCAATTTGCATGAGTATATACTAACACACCTTCATTTCCCCGTCCTCGATTCTCGTGAGGGCGACGTGCTGACCGACGGGATGTAAAATGTGTTCCTTGCCGCCTCCATGTTCATCGGGCACAGTAACGATGTCGACGTGATTGCACCGGGATCCGTGTCCGAAGGCGTGCTTCGCCACTAAAATAAGGTCCTTCATATTTTTGACGAATTAGTGGGCGTTAAAATTGCATTTACGGTACTAGTACTAATGTTTCCGGTGACGAGTTAATGAGTTAGACCACCTATCATCATCCAGCCAAAAACTAAACTCCTGGTTGTGGTGGTCCTCTCCCAGCTCGCTGCTTTCCCGGGGTCCGCGGCGGCGTGGGTTATTTTCCAAGCATGAGCGAATAATGAGCAGCCAATATCCTACCTCCTGGTACTTCCCTCCCTTCCTGTCTTCGTATATTATAATAACCTCGCTGGCAATTTATCCCTGCGGTATCGTGCCCGGGTCTACGAGAGTAGCCTCCTTCTTAAGACTGCCCTTAGCCTGCTGGTTATGGACCCACAGTGAGCTACTTAAGAAGGAGTAGCCGCGTCACAGACAACGCAAGTTGAGCCCTCTCTAAGTCGCCAGCGGGCCCCTCGCCGGTCGCTCCCCGCCATCAACGGCCGTTCTCGTCATCCATGGGCTGCCCCGACGCGAACTTAGCTGCTCGCCTTCGGCCGATGGTCTTTCCCGAGCGACTCGCAGCCGGGCCCGAGGCGCGGCAAGGTCCACAGACCGCGCTGAGTCCTGGAGCCGCTGCATCGGGTGCCCGAGTCGGAAACCGAGGTCGTGCTGCGACATAATGATGCCACGGCCGAGCGTACGCAACAACCGAGCAAATATAGTTCAAGTTACGACCCGTGCCGACAGGCACCACAGACGCAGCAGAGCGCCATGCTACCGCCCCTCAAGCTCAGCTTCCACACACATAAGAAAAGGACAACACTGGGGAGTTTGGTTGTTGTCACTTCCAAAGCCCACTGCGTGGCCGGTCGTCCAGCCGGCGGGTGTTGGAGTGGGCGGTGTGTGTGTGTCTCACATTAAGGGGACACGCAGAACCTGCTGAAGAGGACAACTCGTCTGTGGGCAACCCGGTGGCATATCTGAGGGCATGCAGCGTGACATGAATGGTCCAGAGCCAGTCTTGGGGCCGACGCGAAATGATGAGTCATCTTGACTCACCAACTCGTAGCCCGCTAACTTGTTGCTTAAATACATCTATGAGCACGAAGGCAATTTCCGTCCACTTGGCCGTTGACAACTACCACTAGCCTGTTAACTAAGGGAAGCGGAGTAGTAGCTATCGTGAACCTTCCAAGCACCCGCCGGAATTTCATCCTGAAGTACTTTGTATGCACGGGCACGGGCGGAAAGCGCCCACTGGTGAAAGTTTAGTGGGTGGCAATGTGCCACGGAATGAAGCACTACTTTGAGTCTTCCTTGAAGCCGAGGATGTCAGTCACAATCCGAGGTATTGTTAAAATCGACGGCTGCCGCGGATCCCCATTCAATGCGAGCAGACATGCCGAGAGCTCCTGATGTGAAAATTTCTCACCACACGATTCCAACATTGTCTGAAGCTGTCTCCAGGAAAGGGGGTTCGTTGAATAATCCGCGTCTATTCCCGGGCTGATACGTGCGTGTATTACAGCTAACGCCTGATGAATTTGGTGCATTTTGACGCCGGAAACTGGCCGATGATTAACATACAGGCGAATAAAAGTGTGAAGATCGACACTCTCCGTTATTTGGCCTGATGTTGTGAAAGTGGAGTATTTAATCTCAGAGATGATATTGACTACTTCTTGTTCTGATGGGTAGTAGCCAATCGCTCGCATGAGGCGCGGCACATCACTGAGATGGATGGCACCCAGGACCTTTCGGGATGTTGTTGTTTCCTCACCCTGTCTGCGGAGCTGTAAGTAATAAAAATAATCCACCATCTTTTCATAGACATCCTGTTCCGCACCAACGGGCAAAGATGCGAGGTATGGCTCCATTGCCCTGCCACCGGCGGCCTCAAGTGCATCGACCATTGCCCTTTGGACTGACCAAAAGTTGACAGTCTGATCGTTTCCGCCTGCGGTGAACAACTGCTGCCCACAAGAAGTTGCAGCAATCCCCGACAAGTTCCCAGGGTGGGCAATGATGCCCATAGATTTATTTGGATTGCCATCCAACGGTAGTTTGATTATACCGACAACCTTGGACTCTGCGCTGTACGCCAGAAAGTCAGACTGGCCTTCTGATTTGCCAAGTGCTTCGAGGCCGCTGGCCGGGCCACCAAACGTTGGGCTTAATGACGTTCTACGACACAACTTATTGTCAGCATTCCACTGCCGTAACTTGAATTCCGAGTTGGCGGTTATAATTCTCTCCTCAAAATCACCGTGTAGAGGAGGGTGCCACAAACATGCAGTAGGAGTAGCGCCCTCCTCAATAGAGTATATGCCTGCGATCAAAACACCACTGTCAACCGTGCTGCTCGCAAGATTGTATTCAACGAGCTTTTTGTCTTCGGCAACCGACACCAAGACCATGACATCAGTCTCTCGACGTCCGAATTTGAGCCCGGTCACTGGTCTCGAATGTGAGAAGTATCGGCCGATATACACCCATGTGGGCATATTAGCATGCTGAGCACTAAGAGAAGCTAGCTCTGAGTGCTGCTCGCCTCTATCACGCGCGAGCGCATCATTTTGAGGCTCGTGACTGACCGTTTCTAGCACGATAACCTTTTTCCAGAGGGCAACGCTGTGCGCAGCATCTGCCGCTGCCAACCAATTTGAGTCTAGCGAAAACTCAAGGAAAAGGATTTTTGCCTTTCCATTTTTGAAAGATGCTCCAATATCTGAGAGAGAGACTGGATCTAGCACCTTGACAGTTCCCGACGTGAACCCAACAGCTAAAGAAAGCCCCACGTGATCAAATGAGATGCAATGCGGTCGTAATTTCATAGGATCAAAAAGCCGCACCATTCTGAGCGTCTTGATATTATAGTCCCAGAGATACAGCCCCCCCGAGTAGCAGGTAATTAGGATGTAGGACTTCGTAGGGTGTAATGCTATTCCATGTACTTCATCAGCCATCCCCTGCACCACGACTGTTCCCCTGCGATCTTCAGGTAGTACAGCCTGAAATAAGTTTGCATGGAGGTGAATTATTGTAGCAGATTTTGTCCCAACCAAGAAGTCAGGTAGCTTGCTTTGAAGGGATCTCAATTGCTCCTGACTATCATCTGTGGTGGTGTGTGGGGCTTGGCCCCGGTTTACCAAGCTTTCAATATTCTTTGTTGCAAATGAAACAGACACAACCGGCCCTGCATTCAGATCTTCGAACCAAGCCTCGAGTCTGAATAGATGATCGTACATCCTGACCGCGCCATCGTTTCCAGCCACGACAAGATGCGTTTCAACTGTTGTCAGATAATTTATTGCTCCCTCGCAGAGCCGAATAACCTTGACTGCAATTCTTTCTGTGATCGCACTATTTGAAGGCTCCACATTCGCATTCGACTGTCCACCGTGTTCGAGTGGCATATCCCATAGAATGAGCGACCCATCTGAGGTCGCTGTGACTGCCTGCGTGCTGCCAGGGAGGAATATTGACACAGTGAACTTACCAACTGGTTGCCTAAAGTTGCGCCGTGAGATGCGTGGAGAATAGCACGTCATTGCATTCTCCCAGGACCAAAAGTAGACTGTTGATTCGCCGTTAGTGATGAGCTCCCGCACATCCGATACATTGAAGCGCATGCTCGTGTGCTGCTGCGCCGATGCAATTTGTGCTGACAGCATCGGTACATCCCTAGAACTTGCCCATTCCCAGATAGAAATTTCTTGAAACCCACCCTCTCTTTGCGATTTAAAGCCCGAGAGTAGTGCTAAGAATGTTGCATCTGATGTGACATCAATACTCAATACTCCTCTTGTGTGAGGATTGAAAATCGTTCGAACTGGACTACCTGTCTCAGAGTCCCAAACCACTACTAGTGAATCTCCGCCGCTGTCGGCTGTTATCAACCATTTTTTATCAGGCGAGACGACAGCACAAGATATCGGGTTACAGTGTCCCTGCAGCAGGTTCTGTCGACGAGCGGAATAATCATAGATAATTCCGGACTGTGCGGCAGCGTAGAACAGTGCATTTCGAGTCCCGTCACACAAAGTTATCACTCCACCCGGAATTTCTCTACTAAAACCGAAGGACCATTGTAACGTTAGTGCGTTGGCCATTCCAACGCTGAACGACGGGGTTTTATTGAGGTCACTTCTATATCTTGTATCTTTGCAGGAGAGTAGAGACTCTCGGAGAAAGATTTCATTCAGCCTTTTACTGCCCTGGCGAACAGCACCTTGATGTTGCAGTGCACTTTACCCCACTGTGCTCCTGCTGCTTATCCTGCGAGTGGCCGCCTCCCTTCCCTTAGTACATTACACCGTATCTTCCTCTTCTTTCTTATCTCACTTCCGAGTCTAGCGAAGGCTGCCCACCAGACAAACTGCCATCAAGCCTGAGCTCAGGCTAGTGCTCTATTCAGATATATCCCTTTCGCAAGTTCACTATACTGACCACGAGGAATTCCCTTGTCAGGTGCAGCCCCGTAATTTCCCTTAGCATAAACCGTGGAGAAATAAAGTACGAGGGGAGAGAGGAGGGGCCTAACTAGGGATACTCTCATATTCCTCTAACTAGGGCTTTACTCAGGCGTTTGGGGGTGGGCAGGCCCCAAACTAGAATGCGTCGAGTTTCCCGCGGGCGTCGACAATGAGGCTGCGCCCGCTGTAGAATGGTGCTGTATGCCGGCCCAATGATATTAGCAGGCTCAGTCCAAGCTATCTTCTCTGTG
>MDSX01056031.1_pt1 | contig 16743 bp, 13 predicted proteins | sample 811141 | NCBI WGS metagenome assembly MDSX01 (sample SAMN05326642, study PRJNA326480) | marine metagenome | isolation source: seawater | place: Atlantic Ocean: South East | collected 2010 | reverse complement strand
GCGTTTTGCCGAGGATGCCTGCCGCGTGCTCGAAGCCTGCGTAGAGCGGGGCATGCCGGTACTGTTGCTGGCGGCAGGACAGGCCGGAGCCACCAGTCCTGCGTCATTGGCGGGTGCTGTCGTCCAGGAAGTGGCAGAAGTGCTGGGCGGACTGGTGTATGTCAACCTGATCAAGCCGGGTCACCCCGCAATCTTTGGGACCTGGCCGTTTGTTTCAGATCTTCGCACCGGCGCAATGAGCGGCGGTAGCGGTGAACAGGCAGTATTGATGGCGGCTTGCGGCCAAATGGGCCGTTACTACGATCTGCCTACCGGGATTGCGGCCGGGATGGCGGACGCCAAACTGCCTGATGCACAGTCAGGGTATGAGAAGGCGTATACGAACGCACTGGCCGGCCATAGCGGGGCCAATCTGATTTATGAAGCGGCCGGCATGCACGCAAGTCTGCTGGGATGTTGTCTGGAGAGCTATGTCATCGACAACGATATGCTGGGAGCGATTAATCGGACCATCCGCGGCATCGAGATCACTGAGGAATCTCTTTCCGTAGATACGATCCGCGATGTCTGTATCGGAGGCCCGAGCCATTTCCTAGGACACAATCAGACCATGACACTGATGCAGCGTGATTATGTTTACCCCGAGGTTGGGGACAGGCTGAGTCCCAAAGAATGGAACGAAAAGGGACGGCCAGATCTGCTCGAGATGGCGCGATCAAAAGTGGCAGAGATTCTTTCGGGATCGAGACCCTCGCACTTGGCCCTTGAGATGGACAGACAGATTCGCGATCATTTTCCGGTGCGGCTGAGCGAGAGCACCATGGGGGATGCCGACGCCGCCTGACCAGGGCGCCCTGCGGGACGTTAGGGGGAAAGCCGCGCGATCTCCCAATCGCCATTTGCGTCACGGGTGTATTCAAACCGGTCGTGCAGCCGGTCAGACTGGCTCTGCCGGAATTCCATGCTTGCCGGCTCCAGCCGATACCCGCCCCAAAACGAAGGCAGCGGGACCTCACCGGCAGAAAATTTCTGTTGGATTTCTTGTAGTTTTGACTCCAACACGCCCCGGGCCGAGATCATGCTGCTCTGGTCTGATGCCCAGGCACCCAGTTGACTGCCCCGACTGCGGGTCAGAAAGTATTTGAGGGATTCGCTTGTCGCAATGCGTGAAACGGATCCCCTGACAATCACCTGGCGCCCCTGTCGCACCCAGGGAAAGAGCATCGCCGCGTGCGGATTTTCTTCAAGATCCTTCGCCTTGCGGCTGGTGTAATTGGTGAAAAAGACAAAGCCGTTGATGTCATAGATTTTCATCAATACGGTGCGCACACTCGGGATGCCAAGCCGTGACGCGGTGGCCAGACTGACGGCGTTGGGAGCGTCAGGATCAATCTCACAGATCTCAGAAAACCAGCGCTCGAACTGCTCGAAGGGATCCTTCGACAGCGTATCAGCACCGAGTGCGCCGTGAGAAAAATCCTCGTTAAGGTTGTCTGGGAGCTTCATCAAACGTCATCCCATGGAGTAGGAATCATCAGGGAACAATGACGGGATGGCCGTCACGACTAACCGGTAGATCATAGCTCCAGATGTCGACATCCCAGCCCTTTTCCCGCCAATGCTCCGCAAGTTCGCCGAGGTAACGCTGGAAACTCGGCTGTTCCAGATAGGCTTTATCATTAACGTAACGCATGATGCCCTGGGTATGAAAAGTGCGAAAGGCGCCGTCCAGGCGCATCACTTCTTTTCCGGAAGCATCGAAGAATACAACCGTCGGTGCGAACTGAATGTTGAGATCTCTGGCGAATGCGCGGGTCGTTGTCTGTCGTCCGTCGGGCGTGGTGATGGGCTCCTCAGACCACATATCAATCTGGACTGAGCGCATTTTTTCAGCCTGACCCCGAACAATGTCATGGGCAAGCACCTTCTGATGCAACGTGTCGCATTGCTGGCAGTTTGGTTGCTCAAAATACACCGCGAGTGTTTGACCTTCGTGGGGGGAAAGATCAGCAGATGACGGTTCGAAGAAAGGCTGCGGGTTGAGTTGGGGATTGGCGTCCTGGGTCTTAAGGCTGGCGAGATACGCACTGAAATCACCTGAGTGATCGGTATCGCTTCGAGCCCATTCGAGTGCTGCCCTGAATGCGTTGGGGGGGTAATAGCCATTCAGCCTTAAGATAACCTGACGCGCTTCGTCAAAAAACAGCAGTGTGGGTGTGTAGTGCACCTGCAACGCTGCAGCCAGGGTCTTTTCGGTAAAGGTCCGTCCACCTACCTCGACGACTTCCCGATCACCCCACATATTCACGGTCACGAGGTCAAAGTGGGCTTGCATGGTATTTGTGATATCCCGCTGCGCAAAGTTGTGCTCGATCAGGGCGTTGCAATAGGGGCAGCCTGTCTGCCAGAAATAGAGCACAAGCCGACGGCCCTCAGCTGCTGCTTCATCGATATCTTCCTCAAAGTCGAGAAAACTTTCCTTGAACCAGCCCGGATGTTCTGTGTCCATGGCGCCCAAAAACGCGCCCAAATTCTCGCTTGCCCTAGACAGGGTTGGGTGGAGCGAGCCGATGAGCATCATCATCGACGCCAAGGCGATCGCGAAAGACCTCGCGGGGTTTATTGGTCCTTGCCGAGAGAGACTCATGTGACCCGCACAGGGAATGAGGCAATTTTGTCTTTCCACGCGCGCGGTCCTTCGGTGTGGACGGAAGCCCCCGTGCTGTCGACGGCGACCGTCACCGGCATGTCTTCCACCTCAAACTCGTAAATGGCTTCCATGCCAAGATCCTCAAAGGCAATCACTTGAGCCCGGCGGATCGCTTTGGAAACGAGATAGGCTGCCCCGCCGACGGCGATGAGATAAACGCTCTGATGTCGCTTGATCGCCTCAATGGCCTCCGGGCCGCGCTCAGCTTTTCCGATCATGCCTGCAAGACCTGTTCCGGACAGCATCGCGTCCGTGAATTTGTCCATGCGGGTCGCTGTGGTGGGGCCTGCCGGACCAACCGCCTCGTCAGCGACAGGATCAACCGGCCCGACGTAATAGATGAGACGTCCGGTGAAATCGACACCTTCAGGCAGTGAGGCCCCTGACGTCATCATTTCTACCAGTCTCTTATGAGCCGCATCCCGACCAGTCAGGATTGTGCCACTCAACAACAGGTTGTCACCAATACGCCACGATCGGTATTCATCGGGAGTCAGCTCATCCAGATTGACACGCCTTCCGACTGCTTGCTGAGTAATCTTGGGCCACACTGAGATATCCACCTGAGGCAACTCAGCAGGGCCGGCCCCCTCGAGGGTGAAATGAATGTGCCGGGTCGCCGCGCAGTTGGGGATCATGGCGACGGGTAGGGACGCGGCATGAGTCGCATAGGTTTTGATTTTGACATCGAGCACCGTCGTCAGGCCTCCAAGCCCTTGCGCACCAATACCCAGTCGATTGACTGCCTCAAAAATTTCAAGGCGAAGCGTTTCTACGGGTGTTTTGGGCCCGTGCTCCACAATCTCTGCCATATCGACGGGAGCCATGAGGGACTCTTTTGCCAGCAGCATCGCTTTTTCCGGCGTGCCGCCGATGCCGATGCCCAGAATGCCCGGCGGACACCAGCCGGCGCCCATGCTGGGCAGGGTCTGGGTGACCCAGTCGGCAAGGTCGTCGCTTGGGTTCAGCATCGCGAGTTTGGCCTTGTTTTCAGAACCGCCGCCTTTGGCAGCGACCGTCATTTCAATTGTCTCTCCCGGTACGATCTCAGTATGGACCACCGCCGGCGTGTTGTCGCCCGTATTCTTGCGATCGCCGATGGGCGGCGTGATCACCGATGCCCTAAGCGGGTTGTCAGGATCGGTATAGGCGCGGCGCACACCCTCGTCGATCGCTTCCTGAAGGGATGCATCGCCTTCTATGACCACTGATTGCCCCAGTTTGACGAATACCACCACGATCCCGGTATCTTGACAGACGGGACGGTGACCCTCGGCTGCCATGCGTGAATTGATCAGGATCTGCGCGATGGCATTTTTTGCAGGCTCTGAGAGCTCTTTCTCATAAGCCCGAGTCATCGCCTCGACAAAATCGGGCGGATGGTAGTAGGAGATATATTGAAGCGCATCAGCGACGCTGGTCGAAATGTCTTCGGTTCGAATGCGTGTCATGCGCCGGGACTAACCTGGAGAGTGGGGTTTTGTGAATGCGGTCGAGTAAGTGTAACAAAGCCGATTGCGAGCAAGGGATGGATTCCAAGAGGTCCATTCCACTTAAGCCACCAAATTGGTAGGATTAACGATAAGGGTTGCTGCTGTCGGGCAGGCCGGTTCGGGGACCCATTCCGGACACTTACCGTGTACTTTTAGAGACTATGCTCGATTTGCTCAAGCCGGGAATCCGATGGCTGTTTGGCTGCGTTTTGTTGGCGGGGGTTTTGCAACCCAAGCCGGCAGAGGCGTTTATTGAGGTCAAGCAGCACCGTATGCAGTGTAGTTCGGCTTTTCCCTGTCCTCCCGAATTGCAGGATCGGGTCAACTTTTGGATCGATGTGTACAGCCGTTGGGACAGCCAGGACGCGGTACTGCATGACTCGGTGGCTCCCAGTCGGGTGTACAAGGTCATTGAGGGGCGTGCGTGCGGCCGCAAGGGCAACACGGCCTTTATCAAGGATCAGAAAAAGCGCATCGCGGCAGAACTGCACACACTGGCCAAGAAAATCGACCGCCAGTCGCCGGTTACCACCGCCTATCAGCAGCATCTGTTGAAGCTTTTTCCAGAACGGTCCAGCGCAGACATCCGCCGAGCTGCAGGGGATATTCGCTGCCAGTCAGGTAACCGCGATGGCTTTATGGGGGCGCTGCGCCGATTTGGAACCTATGGTCCGATGGTTCGGCGGGTGTTGAAGGACTCTGGACTGCATAGCGACATCCAGTATTTGCCCTTTGTGGAGTCTTCTTACAGCCCTAAGGCCTATTCGCGAGTCGGTGCAGCAGGCTTATGGCAGATCATGCCGGCCACCGGGCGTGATCTCGGGCTGGAGCTCGATGCTACAGTGGATGAGCGCCTGGATCCCGAGGCAGCAACCTGGGCCGCAGCCCGCTATCTCAAAAATGCGCGCAAGACGCTGACCGTTGCAGCAAAGGCAAAAGACAGCCAGGTCTCACAGCGCAACCTCAGTCCTTTTGTGATTACTTCGTACAATTACGGCGTCAATGGAATGCGTCGGGCCATCAAGAAAATGGGCCCCGATTACATGCAGGTGATCAACCATTATCGGTCAAAAAAATTTCAGGTCGCAGTAAAGAATTTTTACGCAGGCTTTTTGGCTGCAAGACATGTCGCCCGCAACTATCAGCGATTTTTTGGTGATATCAAGCCCGGCCGGCCGCTCCAGTACCAGACCCTGATTCTCGATCGTCCGGTTTCAATATCCCGGGTGCAAAGCATTTTCGGTTTGACAGAATCCCAACTGAAAACACTCAACCCGGCTCTGACCCGGTTCGTCTGGCATGGCTGGCGTTTTATTCCTGATGGCTACAGTTTGCGTCTTCCGAAACGTCAGAGTGGTTGGGCCAACCATGTGGCCCGGCTCCGAATGCTGCCGTCCGAGACCCGCCAAAGCGGCTCGCTGGAGTACACGGTACGTTCCGGGGACACGGCTTGTGGGATTGCAGCAGCTTTTCGGGCGGACTGCCGCGAACTGATTGCGGTTAACGGTCTTAACCGAAAGGCCATGATTCGCGTCGGCCAGAAACTGCAGGTTCCGGGCAAGGGGCGTGCTAAGAGCGGGGTTGCCGAGCGGGGCCGGTATAAGGTACAGCCGGGAGACAGTGCCTGTGCGGTTGCGACCCGTTTTGGCGTCGATTGTGATGATATCTTGGCTGCAAACGGCCTGCACCGCGGCTCGGTGATTCAGGTGGGGGTATCGCTTGTGATTCCGGGTACTATTCCCACGGCACCTGGCGGAAGTTATACCGTTGGCAAGGGCGATAGCGTCTGCAGTATCGCAAGGCATCACGGCATTAGCTGTGAAGCACTGCTTGCAGCCAATGGGCTCGCCAAGCGCGATCTCATTTTCCCGGGGCAAACACTGACCGTGCCAGGGGTGGCGGCCCCCGGCACCGCCGGGCAGCAGGGTTCAGTCTCCGAGTCTGTCGAAACCGTAACTTACACAGTAGTCAGCGGGGATACCGCCTGCCGAATTGCTGCCCGGTTCCAGGTGCCCTGCCGCCGGCTGATCACCGACAACCAGCTTGGTGCGGATGCGCTCATCCGCCCTGGACAATCGCTTGCTATCGCTGGGGTTCGGGCAGATCTTGCCCGTTCCTACGTGCCGCCGACGCAGACAGCGACCCCGCCCACCCCAACGGCAAACCAGAAATCAAACGCGGATGCTGCCTGGCCGAAAATGGCAGACACGGGTGCGGAAAGTGCAGGATCTGATCTGAGCGGTGTCAGTCCTTTTGATAGACCTATCGATCTTTCGGTACAGAGGTCCGCAGTCGATGGCCGGACGCTTTATCGCATCAATGTTGAGCCCGAAGAGACGTTAGGACATTATTCTGATTGGCTGCGCCTTGGCGGCGTCAAGAGCATTCGGGAACTCAATGGGTTTGATGCCAGCCAGGTCCTCGCCAGCGGTGACGCACTCTTGCTGCCGGTGACAGATGCGGCTCAGCAGGATGCCTTTGAGAAGCACCGCGAGGAATATCACCAGGTACTGGTGGAAGAGTTCAAAGAGAATTTTGAAGTGACGGGATCCCAGCAGTACAAAATCCAGTCAGGCGACAGTCTTTGGGTGCTGGCTCGTGAATTCGAACTGCCGATCTGGGTGATCACCCGATATAACCCCGAGCTCAGAAGCGGCCCACCCAGAGCCGGAAGGTCGATTACTATCCCCCGAATCCGCTCACGGTAGGGCTGAGCCAATGCCGGCGGTCTTGGCTAGTCGTCGGATTCGAGTTTCAGGGCCACTGAATTGATGCAGTAGCGCTGGCCGGTGGGCTGGGGGCCGTCCGGAAAGACATGGCCGAGGTGGGCCTCACAGCGGCCGCAGCGCACTTCTGTTCTCACCATGCCGAGGCTGGCATCCCGATGCTCATCGACTTCGGCCCCCTCTGCCGGTTGCCAGAAACTCGGCCACCCGGAGCCCGAATCAAACTTGTGTTGCGAATGAAAGAGGGGCGCGTCGCAGCAGACGCACTGATAAGTGCCGGAACGTTTGCAGTCGTTGTACTCACCTGTAAAAGGGCGCTCGGTGCCGTGCTCGCGGCAGACGTGATACTGCTCCGCTGTAAGGGCAGAGCGCCATTCGGCTTCGGTGCGCTGGGGTCTTTCGTTTTTGCTCATTGTCAGAATTCCTCGGAGACGTTGTACTCATGGGCTCGTGTAAGGCGTGCTTCATGGGCCTTGCCCTCGTCGGTATCGAGGGAGCTATCGGGGTGCAAAATAACAATCATGGAGAGGCGCCAGTGGTGACAGGGGTGTCGGGGTGATTGCCCCATTCGGACCAGGAGCCCGCATAACCGCGTACTCGAGCAAAGCCGAGCGACTTGAGCATCAGCCAGGCGTGGGCTGACCGGTGGTGGCTTTGGCAATAGGTGATCACCTCCTGCTCGGTCCTAACGCCCAGTGTGCTCAAGGCGTTGTTCAGAATTTCCGGGGACTTGAGTCGCAGGTTGTGGTTTTTGTCCATCGTGTCGAGCCAGTTGAGGTTTACCGCTCCGGGGATATGTCCGCCTCGGGCAGCGCGCACTTTGGTTCCCGCATATTCTTCTGGAGTTCGTGCATCCAGCAGCGCGACGGATACATCGTCCAGATGCTCGAGGATGTATGTGTGGTCAGCAAGCACACTGGGATTTTTCGAGGTGAGCGGCAGCGCAGCGGCGACATCAGGCACGACAGGTCGGTCATCCACCGGGTGACCCTCATTGTTCCAGGCGTGCAGCCCGCCATCTAATACTTGCACCGACTCATAGCCTAGATAGTGCAGGGTCCACGCAAGTCGGGCAGCACGGCCGTTGCCTTCGTCATCGTAAGCCACGATCCGGGACATCTTGTCGAGCTTCAGCATGCCGGCAATCTGCGCCAGCCGCTCTTCAGGAGGAAGCAATCCCGGAGCGGGCTGGGTACCGCCATTGAGAATCGCGTACTCCAAGTGCATCGCCCCCGGGATATGCAGCCGGGCGTAGGTGGCGGCGTTGCTGAGATCGACCACCAGAAGTTGAGCATCTGAAAGCATCGCTTGCAGCGCTTCCGACTCGATCAAAATAGAAGTGTTTCCCATGAAGGTCCAGGCCAAAATGTGTTTAGCGTGTTGCTGAGACGCCTCGCAAAGCTGAATCTACGCTCCGACGGCGAAGCGGAGGAGCGGCCATTTATGCATTAACTTGGCGAATAATAACCCCGGCGCGTCTTTCGCTCTATGCCGTAACCGGTCAGGCAGGCGGCGGAAATGTAGTCAAGAGAGATCTTTGCGATAATGTGGTCTTCGGCCCGCCCCAAAAAAGGCAGGCGCATTTATCGGGCCAGCGTCATGATTGGCCCGCTCCGCAGGAGTGCAACATGAAACTGGTTACCGCGATCATTAAGCCATTCAAGCTCGACGATGTCCGCGATGCGTTGGCTGAGGTGGGCATCAAGGGGATGACTGTAACGGAGGTCAAAGGTTTCGGCCGGCAGAAAGGCCATACCGAACTCTATCGCGGGGCAGAGTATGTTGTGGATTTTGTGCCCAAGGTCAAACTTGAGGTCGCAGTCGACTCGGCCATTCTGGACCAGGTGATTGATGCCATTGTCGGGGCGGCCCGTACGGAGAAGATCGGAGACGGCAAGATCTTTGTCTACGACGTTGAGCGGATTCTGCGTATCCGGACCGGCGAGACCGACCAGGATGCGCTCTAAACCTGGCGTTAACCCTCTGGAATCAGTCGTCGTTTGACGCTGGGCTGGCGCCGCTGTCTGATGCGGGGATCAGATGCACATCACGCTGGGGAAAGGGGATGGAAATACCCTGTGCGTCAAGCCAGAGTTTGACGTTCTTGTTGAGCTCAAACTTCAGTGCCCAGAAATTGCTCCTCTCCGACCAGCAGCGCAGGCTGAGATCTACTGAGGATTCCCCCAGGTTGGTGACCAGGACCTGCGGAGCAGGATCTTCAAGGATGCGCTCGTCCTGCTTAAGATGCTCCAGCAAAAGCACCATGGCGCGTTCCACATCGTCCTCATAGGCAATCCCCACAGGGACATCCATACGTCGGGTCGGCAGACGGCTGTAGTTGAGGATCGACGTATTCCATAAAGAACTATTCGGGACAGACTGGTAGACCCCATCATAGGTCGTCATGTCTGTTGTGAAAAGACCAATCTGATCAACCGTGCCGGAGATGCCGCCGGCGTCGATGTAGTCACCCACCTTAAAGGGGCGCAACATGAGCAGCATGATACCGGCCGCGATATTCTGGAGCGTTCCCTGAAGTGCCAGGCCAATGGCAAGGCCCGCCGCGCCAAGGACTGCGATGATTGATGTGGTCTCAACACCGATACGCGCCAGGACTGCGACCAACGTGATCGCGATAATGGCGTACCGGGCCAGTGATGAGAGAAAAGGCTTGAGAGTGGCATCCATGCGCGGGAGTCGATCCAAGGCGCCAAGGATGAGTTTTTGCACCCGGCCGGCGAGCCACCAGCCGAACACCAGTATGACTGCCGCCGCGATAAGTTCGAGACCATAACTCGTGGCGAGTTCGATCAGCGCTTGCCAGTGGGTGGAAATCTCTTCATTCATGAAACTAGTTTAACTTCAATAGTGGTCCTAGCAAAGACTAACTATTGACCTGTGATCCGAGTTATTCTTTTGCGTAATATCGGGTTGTAAATTTTGAATGCCTGTCTCACTAAGCCGAGTCCAAATTGGGGGCCAAGATGAATGAGATGTTCAAACCGACTGATCACGCGGTTGCATTGAAGATGCCGTTGGGAGAATCGTTAATGCTGAAGTCCAGTGAGATTCCCTGGCAGAGCAGTGACGCTCCCGGATTCTGGGTTAAACCGTTAATTGAAGACGATCGCCAAGGGATACGCACGTGGCTGATGAAGGTAGACGCCGGCGCTTTTTCGGACATGCATGGTCATAGCGAATACGAGCAGATTTATGTGCTGGAAGGGGCTTTCTATGATCAGGATCACGAGTATGATCCGGGCGATTTTATTGTGCGCGCTCCAGGAGCCTTGCACACGGCGGGCAGTAAAGAGGGCGCGGTTGTATTGCTCTTTTATTCGTCCGATCCGACGGGTGATTGAAGGCGGGCGAGAGAGATACCCCTGTCCGATGGGGGAAGCTGCTTAAGTGTTAGAGGGCCTTTGCGGCTGTTGCCGCCTCGCTGATTGCGACTTCAACGGTGCGGGGTGCTCGGCAGTCGCCGATCGAGACCACCTCCAATGCATGACCCTCCCAATGGTCGACCAGCGAATCGTTGGCCCTGCAGCCTGACCAATCCACAACGAGATCTATCCCGTCCCGGGTGCTGACCCGTTTGTCAAAGACATTGCGCAAAGTCACCGTGCATCCCCGAACTTCTTCGACAATGTGTGCAGCCGTGAAACTACAGTCCTGTTTGCCGAGGCGTTCGTACCATGCGGAACGGTTGGTAGGATCCAGATCAGCGGCAACAGCGATATCCGAAGTAATCATTTCGGCGGCGATGCCCTGGTGCAAGAGTGATTCTGCAGCGGCAAGCCCTGCCTGACCGCGGCCCTCGTTCAGCACCAGTGCTCGGCTTGCGGTGATGGGGCGACCCCCCAGCACTTCATGAGGTGACAAGACGAGTATCCCGTCGGCGCCTGAAAATGCCCTGCAGGAATCTATGGCTCCGGTCGCAATCACGACCGCATCGGCGCCAAGCGCAAGAATATCCTCTCGCTCCATCAGGCGGTTGAGCGTGATGGAAACGCCCAGGCGCTCAAGTTCCTCCAGTCGCCAGTCGATTACCCGGGCCAATTCTTTTGTGGAGGGCGCGCTTGACCAGAGTGCAAGTTGCCCGCCTGGCCGGCTTGCGGCATCAAATACGGTAACCCGGTGCCCCCGTTCTGCCGAAATTCGGGCGCATTCCAGCCCGCCGGGGCCTGCCCCGATTACCGCAATCTCCTTGGCATGGGAGGCTTGTGAGAGGGCAGCGCCTGGCGTGGGCAGTGATGCATTTTGGATGCATCGGATGGGTTTTCCGGCATAACGATTGGCGATGCAGACGTTGGCGCCTGCGCAGATACGCACATGGCTTTTGATCTTGCCCTGAATCTTGGGAAGAATTTCCGGGTCACAGATATGGGCGCGGGTCATGCCGACCATATCTGCCTGGCCTCGGGCGAGAATGTCTTCAGCATGCGCTGGATCCACGATCCGGCCCACTGTAAAGACTGGAACCTCCACCACCTCACGGATCCCTGCCGCAAGATGCACAAAGACGCCATGGGGCGTTGGTGTTGGTGCCCAGTGACGTGCCCGGCCGAGATGAGTGATGTTGGTATGGGCGATGATGCTGAAGTAATCGACGAGTCCGCTTGCCTCTATTTGGCTGCAGACTTCGCGCATCTGAGGCAGGTCAAGTCCGCCGGGTTCAAATTCATCGCCCGGCAAGCGAACCCCAAGCACAAAATCGCGACCGAGTTCGCCTTTGACGGCTTCGAGTAGTTCCACTAGAAACCGCATCCGGTTCTTTAGGTTGCCGCCGTAATGGTCGGTCCGCTGATTGGTCAGTGGTGACAAAAAGGCCTGAGGCAAAAATCCGAAGGCACCGAGAATCTCAACTCCGTCCATGCCGCCTGCCGCAACCCGCCGGGCGGCCAGTACGTGCGCATCAATAACTTCCTGAATTTCACTTAAGGTCATCTCGTGCGAGATATTGCCGGTGGTCTCCGAACGTACCGCTGATGCCGACCAACTTTCCCGGCCCGGCTGGCTGATCAGGACGGTGCCGCCGCTATGCGCAAGCTGGGCAAGAATCCGCCCCCCTTCTTGGTGAACCGCATCGGCCAATGCGCGGTAACCCGGAATAATGTCGTCGTTGAGGTTCCACAGACTGTCTTTGTTCACACTCAGAAGTCCCGATTCATGCACCGGGGTTCCGCCAGTGATCTGAAGTCCGACACCGTTCTTCGCATAATTACGGTGGTAGGCCACATACTGCTCTCCAGGTTTGTTGTCTTCGGCAAAACCCGGCACGTGGGCTGAGACAAGTACGCGATTGCGTACCTGTATTGGCCCGATATCAAGTGGAGAAAGAAGGTGATCGTAGGCGGTCAAAAGGAGTCCCTGGCATCAGGCGGACGGGAAGCGGCCGCGCTTTTCAAGCTCATAGATTGGAAGCGAGTTTCGAATATAGGATTCGCTGGCACGCCTGCGCGGCTCGTGATCCCACGCAAGGGACTGGCGCTGCATGACCGTTTTGAGGAGGGCTCGTCTGCGCTGACTTTCCAGAACCTTTTTGGTGAGCGCCTTGATGTCATAGCGCTCTGTGATTTCATTTTCGATCGCCTGGATGGCATTTTGCCGACCGGGATCCTGTGCCAGATTATTGATTTCATCAGGATCGTTGCTAAGGTCAAACATCTGAAGTGGATCGTTCTCTGAATAGATAGCTTTGGTTGACTCACGACGAAGCATAAAAAGTGGCGTGACGGTTCCTTCGGCGAAATATTCTCCGAACGCTTCATTATGACCGGCTTCTCCCGCAAGGTGCGGCGACAGTGAGCGCCCCTCTATGGGGGTGGCATATTCCACACCCCGGTCGTCGGTGGCCATGTCGACCAGGGTCGGCAGGAGGTCCACCAGAGAAACCGCTGCCCCAACACGTCGAGGCGAGTAGCGAGCCGGTGCGTGAATAATCAGCGGCACACGGGCAGAGTGCTCGAGGAACGACATCTTGAACCACATGCCCCGTTCTCCGAGCATGTCGCCGTGATCTGAAGTGAAGATGACAATGGTGTTGTCTTTAAGGCCGCTCTCCTCAAGCACCTGTAATAACCCGGCTACCTTGTTGTCGATGTCGCTCACCGAGCCGTAATAGGCGTGTCGTGCGTTGCGGATCGTGTGGTCATCTAAATCGAGATCCGAGGCGCCATATGCGTAGCGCAGGCGCTGACTGTGCGGATCGGCAGTCGCAGAGGGCGGCAGTCTCGGCAGGTCGACGTCCTCGTCAGCATAAAGATCCCACTCACGCTGGCGGCAGAGATACGGATCATGCGGTTGGATCAGTGACACCGTCAGCATGAAGGACTCGTCGGTTCCCTCGCGAGCTCGATCGAAAAGATAGCGTCTCGCCCTGAAGACCGCCTCATCATCGTAATCGAGATACATCGATCGCACGCAGGGTCCAGCTTTTGTGACGACTTCCATGTTGTGAAACCAGTCAAGACGTTTGTCAGGCTGGTCCCACTCCGGATGCCAGGTGAAATCCGCGGGATACACATCGGTGGTGAGGCGCTCGCCAAAACCGTGCAGTTGATCCGGACCGACAAAGTGCATCTTTCCGGAAAGACAGGTTCGGTAACCCAGATGCTCCAGGTAGTGTGCGAATGTCGGGATCTCGGCGGGAAACTCCGCGGCGTTATCCCAGGCGCCGATTTCGCTCGGCAGGCGGCCGCTCATCATGACAAAACGTGAGGGCGCACACAGAGGAGAGTTGGTATAGGCTGCATCGAAGACAACGCCTTCTTCAGCGAGCCGCTGCAGAGTCGGTGCCCTGACCAGCGGATGGCCGTAGCAGGGAAGAAACTGTGGCGCGAGTTGATCCGCCATGATCAGCAGAATGTTGGGCTTTCTGGAAGACATGACCAACTGCCTGAGGGTTACCCGCGCATGCGCGATGCGTCTGGATCAAACAGCGCCCGCGGCGCAATGGTTGCTGGCCGCATTTCACCTAAAATCTCTATTGCAAATGCGCCGTCACTGGCATCGGCTGCCAACCGGGTCGGCACATAGCCAAGAGCGACTGATCGATCAACGTGATGCGCATACATGCCGGAAGTCACATAGCCCACGATCTCACTACCTTGGTAGATCGGCTCATTACCCATCACATCGCAGCCGGCGACGTCTACGGTAAATGTGACCAGGCTTTTTTCCGGGCCTTTTTCTTTTTCGAGGACAGCGGATTCCCGGCCGATGAAATCCCCTTTGTTAAGGCTCACGAAGCGGCCCATCCCCGCGGCAAACGGTCCGTAAATGGGCCGATATTCCGTTGCCCAGGAGCCGAAACCTTTCTCGAGGCTCATCGATCGCATGGCGCGTGAGCCAAAGGGTTGGATCCCGAACTCCTCGCCTTTGTCGAGGATGTCTTCCCACAACCGCGCGTGAAATTCAGGACGTACCCAGAACTCATAGCCGAGGTCTCCTGTGAAACTGACCCGTCCCATCAAGGCAGGAATCATACCGAGCGACATCTGGCGAAAGTCCATGAACCGGAACGCCTCGGCTGAGACGTCATCGTCGGTGAGTTGGCTGAGGAGTTCGCGCGCTTTGGGGCCAGCGATAGAGAGTCCCAGCAATCCCATGCCGTGAGCCTGCACTTTGACACCGGCATCGGCGGGAAGATGCGCTTCAAACCAGCGCATATGATATTGCTCGCCCATGCCTGAGCCGAAAATGAAGAACCTGCGATCATCCAGTCTTCCCACTGTAAAGTCGCCGATCAGTTTTCCGTTTTCGTTGAGCATGGGCGAAAGCGCAAGGCGGCCCTGTCGGGGCAATGCGTTGGCCAGGAGGTGATCAAGCCAGGATTCTGCCCGGGCTCCGGTGATCTCGTATTTTGCGAACGAAGAGATGTCGCAGACGCCGACACCGTTTCGAACTGCCTGACATTCCTGCTTGATCGGCTCAAATGCATTGGAGCGCATGAAGGTGACGTTCTCCACCGGTTCACTTCCCGCCGGGGCGTACCACAGCGCCTGCTCCATGCCGTAGGAAACACCAAAGACCCCGTTCAGTGCCTTTTGTTTCTCATAGATCGGGGTGGTGCGAAGCGGTCGTGCTGCGGGCAGCTCTTCATTGGGAAAGGTGACCTGAAACCGCCGGGAGTAGTTCTCCCGCACCTTGGCGCTGGTGTAGGCCATAGTGGTCCAGTCGCCGAAGCGGGAAACATCCATTCCCCAGACGTCAAAGCCCGGGTCACCATGTACCATCCAGTTGGACAGGGCGAGCCCCACGCCGCCGCCCTGACTGAAGCCTGCCATCACTCCACAGGCGCACCAGAAGTTGCGAAGCCCCCGGACTGGTCCGATCAGCGGATTGCCATCAGGTGCGAAGGTGAAAGGCCCATTGATAATCTGTTTGATGCCCGTATGTTCAAAGGCGGGGAAGTGTCGAAATCCAACCTCAAGGGATGGCGCAATCCGGTCGAGATCTTCCTGCAGTAGTTCGTGTCCAAAGTCCCATGGGGTTTCTTTTGGGCTCCAGGGAACACCAGCTTTCTCATAAGTTCCCATGAGCATGCCTTTGCGTTCCTGGCGAAGATAGAGCTCGCCATCCGGGTCCACGATATGAAGGACTTCTTTACCCGTGGATTGATTGATCTCTTCGACCTCTGGCATGTCCTCGGTAATGAGATACATGTGTTCCATCGCAAGCACAGGAAGCTCCAGGCCAACCATGCGTCCGACCTCCCGCGCCCAGAGTCCGCCGGCATTAACGACGTGCTCCGCTTCGATCGTGCCCTGTTCAGTAATCACTGACCAGCCTCCCTCCGGGGTGGGCTGCAGGTCCGTGACACGGTTGCGCAGAACGACTTCAGCGCCTTGTATCCGTGCCGCTTTGGCGAAGGCATGGGTAACATCAGAAGGAGACAGATGTCCGTGCATCGGTGTATACAGCGCGCCCAAAAATTCTTTCGGATTGATAAGAGGGAGAATCTTTTCCGCTTCAGTCGGCGTCAGCAGTTCCGTATCAATCCCCAGCAGTTTCTCCTGCGACTGCATGACCTTGAGCAATTCCATGCGTTCCGGGGTCGCTGCCAGGAAGACACCGCCCGTGAGTCGAAATCCCGTCTCCTGGCCGGAGATTTCCTCAATCTCCTTATAGAGGTCAATGGTGTAGGACTGCAGTTTTGCCACTTGCGGATCACTATTGAGAGTGTGGCAGCCCCCCGCCGCGTGCCAGGTGGATCCTGACGTCAGCTCCGATCGTTCGATCAGGATCACATCATGCCAACCGGCCTTGGTCAGGTGGTAGAGGATGGATACACCGACGACGCCACCGCCAATCACGACGACCTGAGCATGTGATTTCATAAGTCCTTGTACCCTCTGAAGCAGTTCCCAGCACGGAAGGGAACAATCTTAGTTCACATCACTGATCCGGGGGGGGCGGATCAGGAGGTAGAGTCCACCGGCAACGGCGGATGTCGCCTTTAAGTCAGAAGAGCCCTGGATTCAGTGGCGACGCAGAGGTCATGCCGCCATCTACGGTAAAGCACTGTCCCGTGGTAAAGGCTGACTCATCTGAGGCCAACCAGACTGCCAGGGTCGCGATGTCTTTGGGCTGGCCAAACCGGCCTGCCGGATGTCGGGCAAGCGCATCGGCCTTTGCCTTGTCGGGATCATCAGCAACCGCAAAGGCGGCGTCCGCCATGCCGGTCATAATCCAGCCCGGGCAGATCGCGTTGCAGCGGATTTTGGGTCCATGATCAACAGCGATCGAGCGGGTGAGTCCGTGAACGAAGGCCTTGGAGGCGTTATAGAGCGCAATACCGGGATCGGCCACG
>MDSX01061854.1_pt1 | contig 16762 bp, 16 predicted proteins | sample 811141 | NCBI WGS metagenome assembly MDSX01 (sample SAMN05326642, study PRJNA326480) | marine metagenome | isolation source: seawater | place: Atlantic Ocean: South East | collected 2010 | reverse complement strand
TTCTCCCCGCTGATCCCCAGTGTACCTAAACTTGCGCACGCTTTACCTTGCATTGTCCATAGTTGACGGGCAAATTCCACTACCGAGGTTTTTCCATTAGTTCCCGTAACAGCTGCAATATAGTTTGGCTGTTCTTTATAAAATTCTGCTGCAATTAGCGCAAATTGACGTCGAGGATTTTCTACACATATAAATTCCGCGCAATCCGTTTCCTGAACAGACTCCCTGGCAAGCCCCATTAAAACCGCAACAGCACCACGAGCAAGCGCCTCATTTATGAATTGACGGCCATCAAAGTTCAAACCCGGCAAAGCAGCGAACAAATAACCAGGCTTAACCTCTCTACTATTGCTTGTGATCCCAAGAATTTCAGGATTCGACAGCGATCGTTCAGCGGTCACAGACGGCAGCCGAGTTGCTTTAACACAGGATAACTTTATAAGTTCAAAAAGACGCAAGTCTATTTCCATGTTTTTGTTGCGGGATGTCTATCTCTAAAAGTTGTTGAATTTGTGGTGAATTGTTGTCAATTGGAAGAAGCCCTAGAATTGGTGACGCCCGTTTAATTATTTGACGAACTGCAGGAGCAGCAACCCAACCACCCGTCGCATACCCAAACGATTTTTTATTCCCCTTAGGCTCGTCTACCATAACAAGAACAGCATATTTGGGATCGTGAATCGGAAAAGCCGCAACAAAAGAAGATAGCCGAGAAGCCTTAGCATACGCCCCTGAGGGAGATTGTTTATCAGCAGTACCTGTCTTTCCACCGACCCAGTATCCCGTTGCCGCCGCGTTCCTTCCAGTTCCATTTTCCACAACAAGCCGAAGCATCTTTCGCATATTGTTTGATGTTTTAGCTGACAGAATTTGCTTTCCTATATTTGACGACTTATCATTTTTTTTCAGCAAAGTAACTGGCCAGAGAACACCTCCATTGACTACAGCAGCAACGCCACTTACCAGATGCATCGGACTTACGGCAATCCCATGCCCATAAGCGATAGTCATGGCACTAATTTTTTGCCATGGAGAGGGATACATAGGTCTCCCTCTTTCTGGCAATTCGATGGGCAGCCGATTTAAAAAACCAAGTTTTTTCATAAACTGTTTTTGGGTCGCAGCCCCAAAATCAAGAGCCATTTTTGCAGACCCTATATTTGATGAATATTGAAAAATTTCTGGAACAGATAACCAACGTTTCTGGGGGTGAAAATCATTAATCGTAAATCGCGCATAACGAATAGGCTTAGTGGCATCATAGCCACTTAGCATGGTTGCAGTTCCGGTTTCCAAAGCGAGCGCTGTATTAAAAATTTTAAATGTAGAGCCCATCTCATAAACACCAAGAGTAGCACGATTAAACCTTGATTCTGAAGTTGCCGCGTTAATTGCATTTGGATCAAAATCAGGGAGCGAAACCATTCCAAGTACTTCGCCTGAATTAACATCGATAAATACGCCAGCCCCACCGATAGCGTTAAAACTTGCAATTTGCTTACTTATTTCCTCTCTTAAAATATGCTGCACCCGAATATCTATAGACAATTCCATTGGATCGGACCCATCTCTCAACCGACCGTCAAACTTCTTTTCAACTCCAGCTAAGCCAGCAGCATCAGTGCCGGAAAAACCAACTACATGCGCACTCAGACTCCGCTGTGGATAGAATCTTCTATCTTCTTTTTGAAAATGCAATCCAGGTAAACCCAGGCCATTAATTTTTGATTGTTGGGCTGGGGTAATACCTCTTCTGATCCAGACAAATCGTTTTCTTCCGTTAAGCTTTCGAACTAATACTTCTTTATCTACGTTATTTAGAACACGACTTAAACTTTGAACGGTAGAAAAGGGATCAATGACCTCTTTTGGGTCTGCATACAATGAAGCAACTGAAAGACTAGTAGCTAGAATGACTCCATTTCGGTCCAAAATATTAGCCCGCCCAGTTTTCAACTTAGATTCAACTGATTCTGCAACTATCACGGGTTCATCTAACCCTCGTAACACGGCCACATCAATGAGCCGAGCACCAGCTAAAATAAATGCCAATGCAAAAAAGCAGGACAACACCAAAAGTCGATTACGGGCTATCTCGATAGCCTTGTTAACACTGCCATCTAACTTGACTGGCCCATCCTTTTCTAGCTGAACAAATCGGGCTTTCATCATCTACCCTCGCTAGATAGTTCAGACTTCCTAGACAAAGAGAAATCCGCTAAACTTTTTATTTGATTCGTTTCTGTTGGGCGATATGCAACATATTTACGCGCCAGCGCCTCAATACGGGCAGGTTGATTTAAATAACTCCACTCCGCAGTTAAAATGAGCGTGGATTCCTGATGAGCTAATATATCTTGATGCAATTGCTCTAATCTTGCATCCAGCACCTGGACTTCGTGTTTTATTAAGAACATCACAACACCAGTTAGGGAAACAATCAAAACCCATACAATTATCGATCCTCTAAACATTTTAAACTTGCTCCGACCAAGACGGCTCAGATGTTCTTTCGGCCACTCTGAGTCGCGCCGACCTGGCTCGAGGATTCGAAGCAACCTCTGCTGAACTAGCATAAATAGGTTTTTTAGTTACCACTTTAAAACTTGCATGTTTCATTAAAGAGTTTTCTGGAGGCGCGTGACGTGAGCGTCCGGTTATTTGTCCGCGTCTTTCTGCAAAAAACTTTTTAACGCACCGATCTTCCAATGAGTGAAAAGCAACCACAGCCAAGCGACCACCCGGCATTAAAATCTTTTCGGCAGCCTCCAAACCCCGTTTTAACTCACCCAATTCATCATTAATAAAAACCCTGAGCGCCTGAAACGTTCTTGTTGCGGGATCGTTATCACGACCCTTTCTGCTTCTTGGTACTACTCTGCGAATAATATCAGCCAATGTCTTTGTTGTGGTTATTCTCTTTTGAGACCTTGCCGAAATTATTGCTCTTGAGACCCTTCGGGATAACCTTTCTTCACCGTATGTGAATATGATATCGGCCAATTCTTCCTCGCTTTTTGTATTTATTATATCTTCCGCTGTCACACCCTCTGACCCCATCCGCATATCCAGAGGACCATCAAACCTGAAAGAGAAACCACGATCAGGATCGTCTAATTGTGGCGACGAAACCCCTAGATCGAGAACAATAGAATCAACGGAAGTAATTCCAACATCGGAAAGAAGGTCATCCATATCACCAAAACATCCGTGTATAATAGAAAATCTCCCCCGATATTTCTCTGTTAAACAATCTGCTTGAGTGACAGAAAATGGGTCCCTATCAAACGAAACAAGACTACATTTAGCTCGTGATAAAATTTCTCTTGAATAACCACCAAGTCCGAATGTTCCGTCCACATAACAACCACCATCCTGAACATTGAGAGCATCGACCGATTCTTGACAAAGGACAGGGAGGTGGGACACGTCAGCGAAACCCTTCATCCCGTTTCTCATTAGATGTCTACAGTTTTATTTTTTGGAATAATTTGCAAAGTAGCTCCAACTTCACGAGCTCTTTCTCTATTCTTATCTCTGTGCTGCAGAAAAACATCTGGCCTCCATATTTGAAAACCCTTCCCTAGACCAACGAATGTTGCGGCACCATCTATTTGGGCATACTCAACAAACTCCAGTGGCAATATAATTCGCCCATCAGAGTCTATTGTCAGCTGGCGGGCATCAGCCAGTATTGTTTGCAAATTTTCTGCCTCATCTGAGAAGGTATCCAACGCATCAATTGAATTCACAATTTCTTGTATCCTTTCATCTCCATTTCCTTCGATGCAAGCGTGCTTAAAAGAAGGATATAAAATTATACCTTGCGATTTCTCTTGCTCAAGAATAGCCCGGAAGGAGGCCGGAACTGACACTCTACCTTTACGGTCAACCTTATTCTCAAATGTGGAGAGAAAAACCGCCACCTTACCCCCTCAACTATTTCTTTGCCCCTAAAAGGCCTCCGCTCATATCTGCTTTCACAAACTATGCAGAAATGGAATAATATGGAGAATATATGGATTTTTATGGGTATGCAATGGGATTTTATGTATTTTTTTGGGAAATTTAATTTTTTTTCTTTAAAGATTGCTGACTTTTTAATTTGAATAATCACATTATTTTTGATTTATCATGATATCAATCCAAGGTGAGGCAGTAAGCTTAGAGAATTAGGTTAGACAGTCTATAAGCCGGGTTCTGTCACTCCATCAATTAAAAAATTGATGGAGTGGATGACCATTCCTCTGGGACGATTGTCGCCAACCGCCTCTCGCGACCTACCCGAATGACAGTGCGAAAACACACCAACTATAGTATTACTACTATCGTTCGTCATTCCTATTTGGTCTTGCTCCCGATGGGGTTTACCATGCCAGCTTTATTACTAAAGCTGCGGTGCGCTCTTACCACACCCTTTCACCCTTACCTAAGCTCAACGAGCCAGGCGGTTTGCTTTCTGCGGCACTTTCCCTAGGGTTGCCCCCGCCGGGCGTTACCCGGCATCGCATTTCCGTGGAGCCCGGACTTTCCTCCAGTCACAAAATTCCTACGAACATGTAACCAGCAGTCATCCAACCATCTAACCTAGACTGACAGATAAAGCTAGAAACCCTATACGTCAATTCATATAGATGGGAACACCAAACTCTTATGACCCATTAAATGGCTATTACGTTACAAGCATATGACAGGAAAGGCCAATAAAAGAGATCGAATTCAATACAATACGAATAGCTTTTATTTTGATGATAACTTGTCCAATAGACTCCTGATCCTCCAAGCCGTTTCTATATCGAATTTTCCAGTAAGTAAACTTGGTAGCCAATGACGTTGAAAAGCTATTATGGTATTCCGTGTTGCTTTATCAAGACAACCAGTCAACTCTAACCCATAACCGATCGCCCGCAGATCGGTTTGGCAATTCTTGATAGATCCCATTTGAAAGTTAGGCTCAACAGGAACTACTTTTGGCCAGATCCCAATACCATTGGAAGCAAGGCGCTCCCAATCAAATAATTCACCCGGATCACGTTTTCGAGAGGGAGCCACATCAGAGTGGCCAAGAACTCCAGATGCCGGTATTGAATGCCTTTTGATGATATCTTTGCATAAAGCTTCAACAGCTATCATCTGAGGCTCCATGAATTTGGTATAACCAAACTCATGGCCTCGATTTACAATCTCGACCCCCACAGATATGCTGTTAATATCCTTTTCATTATGCCAAGAAGCAACTCCAGCATGCCAAGCTCTTTTTTCTTCTTCCACTAAACTAAAGATCTCTCCATTTTCATCTATCAAATAGTGAGCACTCACTTTTGATTTGGCGTCACAAAGACGTTCTTTCGCAGCTGAAGACGACTGCATACCAGTATAGTGCAATAATAATAACTTTATATCTATACCAGGAGGTCGCTCTTCAAAATTAGGGGACGGATTGTTAATGATTTTCATAATTATGATTTGCGGAAGTTATTTGTTTCCAACTCCTCTTTACGCTCCTCTAGTAAGATCCAAAGATCCTCCGCACTTTCTATTTGTCCTTTAATATCTGACAATTGTTTAGAAAAAAGAGTAAATTTTTTTGGGTCTGACAGATAAAAGTCCGAATCACTTAACTTCTCCTGAAGCAGAGACTGTTTAGCTTCCAGATCACTAATAGTCTTTGGAAGGCCATCCAACTCACGTTGCTCTTTATACGTTAATTTAGTTTTTAGTTCACTACCACGTCTACCTGTAAATCTTCTTTGAGAACTATTCTGTGGCTTATGACTTGAAGGACTTAATTGCCTACTTTGCTTAAGATATGTTGAATAACCCCCGGGATACTCTTCTATAAAGCCATTCCCCTCCAAAGCTATAGTCGAGGTAACAACTCTATCGAGGAAATCTCGATCATGGCTTACTAAAATAATGGTACCATCATAGTCAGACAGAACTTCCTCTAATAATTCCAATGTCTCAACATCGAGGTCATTAGTAGGTTCATCCAGGACAACAAGATTGTGCTGCCTAGAGAATAACCGTGCCAGCAACAAGCGGTTCCGTTCTCCACCTGAGAGCGTTTTTACTTGACTTAATGCTTGTTTTTCCTCAAACAAAAAATCCCGCAAATAAGATACAACATGTCGGTCACGCCCTCCTACATCTATAGTATCTCCGCCCCCTGGGCACAAAGTAGACCACAGAGAAGCATTCAAGTCTAAACTTTCTCTTTTCTGGTCGTAGTACACTGGGACAACGGAAACCCCAATTTTGACCTTCCCTGATTCTGGTTTCTCTTCGCCAATAAGCATCCTTAACAACGTAGTCTTTCCAGCGCCATTCTTTCCTATCAATCCAATTCGGTCTCGCCGTTTTATTATAGTCGAAAAATCTCTAGCAATTATTTTTTCGTCACCCTGATTATCTAAATATGTTTTGGAAATATTTCTAGCCTGTAATACTAACTGCCCACTCCGTTCAGTCTCTTTAAGAGTAAATTCCACGGTTCCCTGTTTTCTTAATCTTTCAATTTTTTTCTGGTTTAGCTCTTGTAGTTGCCGAACCCTTCCCATATTCCGTTTTCTTCTTGCAGTTAACCCTTCTCTTAACCATCTCGTTTCTTCTGCAATTTTTTTATTTAATTGACGAAATTCAGTTTCCTCATCTTCGAGAACTTTCTCCGACCAATCAGAAAACTCGGCAAACCCAGAACTATTTCTGCGCACCACCGTCCTGTCGATCCAGTATGTTTTATTGGTTAATCGTCTCAAAAAAGCTCTATCATGGCTTATTAATAATAATCCCCCCCGGTATCGTAATAGTTCTTTTTCCAACCATTCTATTGTGGGTAAATCGAGATGGTTTGTTGGTTCATCCAACAATAAAATATCTGGGGTTGATAATAATGCTCTTGCAATAGCGAGTCTTCGTGTTTCACCGCCTGATAATGTTTCTGCCAGCTGCGCTCCGTCTAAACTTAGAGCCAAGAGCATCGAGTCAACTTGATACTCCATCCCCTTTTTTTTTTCATACTCAGTTACTCCTTCGGACACATACCTCCGTACGCTCACACCTTCAGGCACAATAGGGTCCTGCGGCAAGTACCCTATTGTAGACCCAGGCTGAACAAATCTTTGCCCCGAGTCTATCTCATTATCACCAGCTAACACTTTAAGGAGGGACGACTTCCCGCTACCATTTCTACCTACTAAGCAAATACGATCCCCGTTCGAGATAGAGACATTGGCCTTATTAAAAAGGACCTTATCGCCAATACTCAGGGTTGAGTCGCGCAATGCAATTATGGGAGGTTTATTTCTCACTGATTAACCAATCATAATCTACTTCGCCTGCCAAGTTTCTCAAATATACTTATAAAATTGAGCATTATCCAACATTAGGGCTGTAGGTACCTCGACCGATAGCGCATAATTTTCCTTGATCATCGTGCACATCAATATCTACCACACCAACAGAACGCCCTAAACGTCTCGTCTTAGCTGTCGCAGTAAGATCTGTGTTTGTGCCCGGTCGAAGAAAATCCACTCTGAAATTAATTGTTGGAACACCTCCTCCCACTTTCATAACTAAAGCATAATCTCCAGCTATATCGATAAGAGCGGCAATGGCACCACCATGATACTGCCCTGTCCCTAAACGCCTCTCAAATTCTGGACGCATTGGCATCTTTATAACTATTTCATCACCATCGAGGTCCATTGATACCACTTCCAGGTTCATAAACGAGATATAGGGTGAGTCATCCAATAAATTTTGAACTTGTTCTTTATTCAATGGTTCAGTCATTTTTTCCTCTTAACTCCATAGGCCTTATGGATTGATTATTACCTTACCAAAAACTTCTCTCTCTTCTAACAGGCGGATGCCTTCAGAAGCATCTTTCAAAGGCAATACTTTATCGATTACTGGGTTCATTTTCCCACCATCTATATAGTCCATCAACTGGGTTAGATCTTCGCGTTCCCAACTATTCGATCCGAGCAACTGCAATTCAAACGTCCATATGAACCTAATATCTGTTTTGGGGTCAAACCCAGCTGTGGCGCCACAAGTCACTAGACGCCCACCCCGCTTTAACGATCGAAGAGATGGCACCCACGTCTCACCTCCCGTAAAATTCACCACCATATTTACTCCACCTTCAAACCCTCGGCGTCCTGGCTTCCCAAACCGTTCGTAAACTCCTTTATGAAATTGATTATCCATATAGGTAATAGCATGATCGGCGCCTAAGTCTCTCAATCTTTCCATTTTCTCTTCAGAACTGGCGCAAACCATCACCTCGGAGCCTGCCATTTTTGCTAACAATAGTGCACCAGTTCCTACACCGCCAGAAGCACCAAGAATAAGAACTTTCTCATCATTTTTGATCTTTCCAATCGTGACCATCATCCTATGCGCAGTTCCATAAGCAACTGGCAGACTCGATGCTTGATCGTACGTCACTCCTACTGGTATTTTGACTAATTGATGAGATGCAACTCTGCAATATTCGGCGAGACCACCATGAATAGTTTCTCCAACTAAACCACCCTCCACCCTATTCCTAGGATCGATCAAAACCCTATCGCCTGTACTCCAACCTGATACTTCATCACCTACTTCCGCAATTTCTCCAGCCACATCCAATCCACAAATCATTGGCATCTCTATTTTGATACCGGGCATCCCATTACGTGTAAAAATATCGTGGTAATTTAACGAGGTAGCTTTCACACGAACTATAACATCATTATTACCACATTCTGGATCTGGAAAACTTTCATCATATACCAATGAATCTGGGCCTCCATGGCCTTTCAAAACCATTGCTCGCATAATAAAACCTTTCTAAATTCTTATAGTACCACGAACCAACCTATACTTTAGGTGTTTTACCTTAAATATTTTAGTTTCTTATCCTGCGTCGCTCAATCTTTTTTCTGCTGTCTGTATTAACTTTTTTCGATCCACTTTGTTAGTACCAGTCAACGGAAGGCTCTCGACAAAATAAACAGTACGGGGATGTTGATAAGCAGGCCCATTAGCCAAAGCATACTCCTTTACATCTTCTTCTCGTATTTTGTTACCGGGAACTTTGACAACAAATGCAACAGGTTTAAATCCTTTAATTTCATCTGGGATAGGAACAGCACAAACTTGTTCGATTGCCTCATGGCGCTCCAACATTCTTTCTATTTCGGAAGGATAGATATTTTCTCCCCCACAATTAAACATATCGTCTACACGACCAATAAAATAATGAAAACCCTCAGAATCCCGTCTCATTATATCACCAGTCCTATACCATCCATCATCTGTCATAGCCTCATGCATTTTTTCTGGTAAATTGTGATAGCCTGGTGTTACGGCTGGATTGCGGCAATGTAATTCCCCATATTCCGCAGTCAAATTATCTCCATCGACAAGCCTAGCGATACCCTCAATGGGATATCCAACAGATACATCTGGTTGCATCAGACCTTTGGGATGAGGACCGTAAACAACAGGTCCTGCCTCCGTTGTTCCATATCCATTTGTAATTTTTGCATTAGGTAAAAATTTTCTTATATCAGCGATTAATTTTAAACTTACAGGCGCGGAACCCATTCGAACAATTTTTACAGACGACAAGTCAGTCTCTTGTAAAAGTTTTTCCTCCCGCACAACCATCGCCATCATTGCCGCAACTGAGGTCAACCATGTGACACCATATTCTCCGATCGCGCCCACATACTCTTTTGCACTAAACTGCGGAAGTAATATGATCGTTAAATGGGCGGCAAGTGCGACTTTACAAATTGCCAATCCATTCATGTGATAAAGGGGCGCGGCAACCAACATTTTGTGAAATGATTCTGGTTTTTGTTTTAATCGCATCTCGATCACCCAGAGATGCCCCTGGTGAGTCAATGGCACACCTTTTGGGCGGCCAGTCGATCCTGAGGTATATAGAAACATAGCAATTTCATTTTTTTTGGGAACGACAGTCTCAAAGTCGCCCCAATCAAGCCAATCATCAAAACTATTATTACCCGTTCCTTCAAACGATACTGTTGGATACACCTCTGGGATCTGTGATAGTCTATCCTTATCGGCAAAAACTAGTTTGCAATTCGAATCATGCAAGATAAATTCTATTGTTTCATTTGGAAATTTGTGATTGATCGGAATAGAAACCATTCCTGCTCGCATTGTTCCAAGATAGGCTATTAAAAATTCTGCGCTATTGGCAGCTAAGATGGCAATATGATCACCTCTTTTAAAACCTTCGTTCATCAATTTTCTAGCCATTGCCTTAGCTGCTGCATCTATATTCTCATGACTAAACCGCCTTACTTTCCCTCTGACACTAAGATCTATTAATGCTAATTTAGAGGGGTTCTCATCCTTGTCTAATAGGTCACCAAGATTTTGTAGATGTTTCATGAATCCAAACCTTAATCATTTTTTCGATCAAACCAGCTATAATTAGCACCAATAGAGTTCCAACTATTATTTCTAACTTAATGTTAAATTAAATTTAGATCGCATTTGAAAATGTATTGTGTCCATTCATTAATCTCTATTCAATGATTAAAAATTTAGACACGCTTCGTATATGAGAATACCTTATATTTTAAAAATCTCGTACAAAGATAATTAGATGATAACAAAGCGCACACAAGTAGGAATTATTGGAGCGGGTCCAGCTGGGTTAATGTTAGGCCGTCTATTAATGGAACAGGGGATAAGTTCAGTAATACTCGAGACCAAAACTCGAGATTATGTCGAAAGTCGCATAAGAGCCGGGGTTTTAGAGAATGGAACTGTTGAACTTTTAAAGGATGCAAAAGCTGATTACCGTCTAAAGAAAGAAGGTCAAACCCATAACGGCCTAGAGTTTAGTATTAACGGTCAAAGATCACGCATAGATTTAAACTATTTCTCCAAGGGGAAGTCTGTTATCGTATACGGTCAGACAGAAATAACAATCGACCTTATCAGCACTCACATAGGATCTGGAGGGGAAATTATTTTCAATGCAGATAACGTTCTACCCAATAAATTCGATACATCAAAACCTAATATTACTTATCAACACAACAACATTAACTATCAATTAAACTGCGACTTTATTGCTGGTTGTGATGGTTTTCATGGAGTTTCAAGGTCACAAATTCCTATCAAAGATCAAACTATTTTTGAGAGAAAGTATCCATACGCATGGCTTGGAATCTTAGCTGAAGCTCCCCCACCAAGCAACGAATTAATATATGCGACACATGAGCGTGGCTTTGCTCTTTTTAGCATGAGACCGCCTTCTCGATCACGGTCATATCTGCAATGTTCACCAGATCTGGATCTCAATAAATGGCCGGATACCCGCATATGGGATGAACTTCAAACAAGGCTAGGATCAAAAACCGAATCCCCTGTCTGTGAGGGAAAAATTTTAGCGAAAGGGGTCACACCGATGCGAAGTTTTGTTGTTGAGCCTCTTCGATACGGTCATCTCTTTTTGGCAGGAGATGCTGCCCACATTGTACCACCAACCGGTGCAAAGGGACTTAATCTGGCAATGTCAGATATCCAATATCTATCCGATGCTTTTTTGAATTTTTATAAAAATAACTCAACTGCCGGGATAGATAATTATTCGAAAAAAGCTTTATCTAGAATTTGGAAAACCGAAAGGTTTAGCTGGTGGATGACATCTGTATTGCACAAAATCGAGAATGAGTCGTCTTTTGATAAAAGAATACGCTTAACTGAATTAGAGTATCTTCTATCCTCCGAAGCCGCAATGAGCTCCCTCGCAGAAAACTATGTGGGTTTGCCTTTCTGACTACTCTACCTAGTCTCTCATCATAGCTGCAGCAGTAAAAACTATTTGGATAAAAACCACCCAAATCATTTACCAAAAAATTCAAGAACTCACTTTATACACGATTTCTAATTCTTTGAGGGCACGGTTTGTATGTCTTACTTAATGGATCGAATTCGGATCGTTTTCTACTACCAGGACTATACCCGTATACATGCAATGACAGACTGGGAGTATCGCCTGTATTTCGAACACTATGAATATCATTTGGTAGAAATGCGCATGCCTCATCTGGGCCTACCACAATTTCTTCTTTTACAATTAGATCTGCAAATCCCTCTTTCGTCCCATCATCAAGCCTTTTCCAGTTTACATTGGTTTCTTCGCCATCAATCCCAACTACTACTCCCCATGTTTGATGGTCATGTGGAGCGACGCCCCGTCCAGGCAACCAACAAATTGTCTCCACCATCAAGGCGTTATCCTCGTCCTCATTGAGTATTGTAATGCCAAACCCTTGTGATTCGTCACACGAACGAAAGGAATCTGAACTCCAATCTGCCTCCAATATTAACCGTTTTGCTAATGGAATTACTTTCTCAATAATCTTTTTTTCGTCAACATACTCTTGCGTAATAGATCTCAAGTCATTAACAAATTTTGCTACAGAATAGACAGCCATAATTCTTATTCCCTCAACTTATTTATTTTTAGATTAAAACCCACAACACCATATTCATATAACAAAAAGAGTAAGTATATCACAGAAATAGGTCTCAAGAAATACTACCAAGTAGGGCATTATTATATTTTTGGAAATCCATGTAAGTTTTTCATTTTGATACTTGAAATAATCTAGCAATTGGATCCCAGACTACAGAGAGTGAAATAGTTCTACCATTACGTGCCCGCAATAATTGCAAATTCCACTTTGGCTTCCAATCTTGCGTTAAGCATGGCGCTATCCTCCAACGCGTCTCAGCAATAGCGCTTATAGAACTCGTATTTTTTGTGTTAGGGCGTATTATAAAACCAGTTACACCATTCTTTTCCGCTGCTAATTGAAGCCTTCTCCAAAAAATAGATGTTTCACTAACTGCCCCCCTACGCGCTTCATCTAATTCTGCAACAACAGCTATGATACCTGAACACCTTAACCCTTCTTCTATCGCCCAAAGTAGATCTATTTCAGACATTTCATTCACTTGAATTATTCTATGAGAGTTAAGACCAACCCAGTGTAATCCTCCTGCAGAAAGATTCCCTCTAACAATATTTTTACCTTTTGAACACCATAAAATTTCTTTATTTGTACCAGTCTGCTCTAAGATTCGGACTAAGAGGGCAACGACAAATCCAATTGATGAGACATTGGTTAATTTAAAATGTAGGTCTCCTAATACCTCATGTATTTTTCCTAATATTAAACCATTTCCAGATAAACAATTATCTATTTCACTAATTCCAAATGGGACAATAACGTTTTCGTTTCCGGTAATTCCCTGTTCTAAAAGCCGAATCTGTGAACGCAAACTATCAATTTGGATATTTTTATTCAAACTTACCTTGCAGTCTTAAAAAATCTAAAGTGACATACCAAAACAGAATTGTTCTTGTTTTGTTCTTTTTAAAGATAATGTTTTTTGGTGGTTGAATCAACCATTTTGATGGACTTTGTAACTTTTGCGCCTCAAAACGAAAATAGGTTCTTAAAACTCTAATCTACCAAGCCGATTTAAAGCCTTTAAAGGGAGTATCAATTTTTTTTATGTCCTGCAAAACTTCTGCCGGTATTTGAGGCCTTATATCAGCTGATGTGCTCGCATAAACCATATCTGTACTTCCGCCAAATCTTTCTTCAATAATTTCAGACAGCTCGTCGTATCGGCCAACTGCTGCAAATAAATACAAAAGGTCGTCTGGAATTTCTTTTGCCATTTGATCCCACAGGCCATCTTTAGTCATCTTATTCAACTTTCTTCCAAGGTCCCCTTGGCCATGATGTTCAAATACAGGCCAATAACTGGGTGTAGATCCATAAAAAGCAATACGATAACGGACCCATTCTAATGCTTTACTTACCTCTTCGTCTGTAGCTCCTGTAGCTATAAACCCTCCACCAGTCACCTGAAAATTTTCTCTTTTAGTTGAAGATAATGACAAACCTAGTTCTATCCTGGGCATGGCAATATCTTCTAGGTATGATCGCGTGCAGAAGGGATGCAACCGAACTCCATCGCAAACCTCACCTGCTAACTTTAACGTGTGGGGACCAACGGCCGCTATTGTAACAGGGATAGGAGCTTGTTGCGTCGAAATAGGGACAAAATTTGGCGTCATCAAAGTAAAGGTATAGTGCTCCCCACGAAAATCTAATTTGTCTCCATGCTCCCAATTTTTCCAAATAGCCCTCAATGCCAATACATATTCTCTAATCCTGGGAGCTGGTGGCGACCATGGAACTGAAAATCGTTTTTCATTATGAGGTTTAATTTGAGGCCCTAGCCCCAGAACAAAACGCCCTTTGGAGGCATTTTGTAGGTCCCAACATGTACTCGCAATAATCATTGGAGATCGCGGAAAAGCTATCGCAACTGCCGTACCAATATTAATAGTTTTCGTAGAGATAGCAGCCGCAGCGAGAGGCATAAATGGTTCATATCTATTTTCCATTGTTGCCACCATATCAAACCCATTAATTTCAGCTTTCCGGGCAGCCTCGGGGACCTCGTTAAGGTTTTCCTGGGGAAGAGTAGTCATTACCTGCATGTTTTCATCTCCAAAAGGCATATAATCTTTCCCGATGAAATATACCTAACATTACATTTTCAAAAAATAATCCAATTATCAGTATTCATCTTTCTATTTGGCAAGCTAAAAGACGAATATATTAAAATTAGACTATTTCAATCAAATACATCGATTATTTTTTCCGCAATAACGCACCAAACAGAGCAGTCAGGACTAGCGCGGGTATAAGATGATGACATTTCTAAACCAAGGAATAGAAAAACTACGATTAATAAAAAAAGTACAAACAAAAGTGATATTAAAATCTGTTTTGCTTTATGCAACATCAGATGCAAAGTCCTTTTTTCGATCTCTACTTATTTCAATTGCTTGTTGTTATAAAAAGGCCTCAGTAACTGTTATTTCTAATTTTTTACCAAAAAACCTCTCTGGCTGTTTCGATCTCAATAACACTTTCATTTTTAATCGTAATAAGAATATCTATAAAATCAACGAATAATCCTGTCGTTATGACCCCTGGAACCTTAGACAAATCCAAATCTAAACCGCTTACTTTTACATTATCGGTAATTTGACAATCGTAAATGACATTACCTGAATTTGTTTTAAAGATGTCCCCTTTTGCTGTTTTTCTTATAGAAACAGAATGAAAAAACTTTTTTAATTCAACATATGTCCATTCATGTCCAAACAAAACAACTTCAACTGGCAGAGGAAATTGGCCTAATTCACGAACTAGTTTCGTCGAGTCTGCTATGTAAATTCTTTTTTTCGAATTTTGTGCGACTATCTTCTCCCAAAGCAACGCACCGCCACCACCTTTTGTCATTGAGAGATCAGTGGAGACCTCATCTGCACCATCTATGAGTAAATCCGGACTCAAACCGGCTTTTGGTTCAATGATTTTTATTCCAAGTCTTGATGCTTTATCTGCACTATCCAGAGAAGTTGGGACAACCTCCAATGTCTTTAAGGTCCCAAATTTTTCACCAAGAGTAGATATAAAAATATCCACAGTTGAACCAGTGCCAAGCCCCAATAACATTCCCGGTTCAACAAAATTTGCAGCTTGAGTCGCCAGTATAGTTTTTTGATCATTTTGATTTAGGGGCATAGGTATACAATACCTTTATGATTAGTCATCCTCATCATCAGACAGCAGTTAACCCTCCATCAATCACAAGTTCAGCGCCAGTCATATGACGCGCTTCGTCTGAAGCTAGAAACAAAATCCCGTTGGCTATATCTATTGGACTCCCAATCTCACCCATTGGAGTCAAAGCAACCCTGTTGTTATAGTTTTCTTCTGGGTTACCTCCCCCCATATGCATTGAGTTTTGGCCCATATCAGTCTCTATTAGTCCCGGATGTACAGAATTACATCTAATCCTATATCCCTTTCTGGCACAGTCCACCGCAATAGATTTAGTTAATTGACGAACAGCCCCTTTTGAAGCGCCATACGCCACAATACCTGGTGATGCAATCAAACCCGCTACGGACGACAAGTTCACAATAGACCCTCCAGCTGGTTTCATAACCTTAATGGCAGCTTGACAACCTAAAAAGACACCTTCAACATTTACCGATTGGACTGATCGCCACTCTTCTAGGTTAACATCTTCTACAGACTGTTGAGAGGAGGTGGACAAGATGCCAGCATTATTCACGAGGACATCTAACTTTCCGTGTTTGCTTATTACTCCGTCCATTAAAGACTTCCATTGATCTTTCTCTCGAACATCTAATTCAGTAAAGCTTGCTTTTCCCTCTAGTTTTTGAGCTGCCTTTTCACCCATTTTCCTATTCACATCTGCAATTATTACGAGAGCGCCCTCGTCAACAAACCTTTCACAAATTGCTTTGCCAATTCCGTTGGCGCCTCCTGTAATTATTGCTATTTTTCCTAAAAGCCTACCCACCGAAACATCCTCCAATATTAATAAATCTATTCTTCTAAAATGACAAAACTCAGTTTTAGAAGTTTAATTGAGACTTTAACCAACTGATCTTAGTCAGTGCTACGTTTTGAGCATCTTCGTATGTAGAAAAAAATAGTGTATCAAAACTCCCAATTTTAAACCATCGATTATAATCTTCAATATCCCGCCGGTATTCTTCAAACCCAAATGTTCCATCTTTGCGTTTAAAAAAATCAATACAATGCCGATTATCCTCCGAATTGATAGAGTTTACAACGAGCTTTTCTCTCAAAAT